>MDTB01037890.1_pt1 | contig 20731 bp, 17 predicted proteins | sample 811161 | NCBI WGS metagenome assembly MDTB01 (sample SAMN05326650, study PRJNA326480) | marine metagenome | isolation source: seawater | place: Mediterranean Sea | collected 2009
AGAATATTTTAAAATTTTTGTTTAAATTTTTAAAAGTAAATTCACTATTCATACCAGATTGATTAAGATCTATATTATCACTATCATTGACATATTTATTATTTATATATTCTATATTATTTTTAATGTTTGATTTAAAAATTGTAAAATTTAAACTTATACTATCGTTGAAATTTATTTTATTATATATTTCATAAGTGTTACTTTTTTCTGGATCAAGATTTCTATTTCCAGAATATCCAAAATTATCTGTACCATACATTTCATATAATGTTGGGTTTCTTAAACCCTTCATAAAAGCAACTCCAATATTCCAATTATTTATATTTTTTTGTATATTTATTTTGTAGGTTTGGTTATTTTTGGTTTGTTTGTGATTGTCATTTCTAAAAAATAAAGATAAATTTGTATTTTCAAAAAAATTAATTCCTAAATTTCCATAAGCAGCTAAATTATCAGAATATCCCTTTGTAGATGCTTGGTATGAACCATTATTATCAAAATAACCCCAATCATATTTATATTCTGATCCTAGTCCAAAAGATATTTTTTCATTTATCATTCTGGATAGATCATATTTAACACCAACAACCTCACTCTCATAAGTATCAATAGTACTCCTTTCATCATATTCTCTGTCATAAAAATTATAATAAATAACAGAGTTAATTTTTTGATTTTGATCAAAGTTTTCCATACCAAACTGCAAGGTTCCCATTTTATTATCTGCTTCATAACCAGTTTGATTAGTTGCTGAATTATCATATTCAGATTTTGTTTGTCTTAAATAGTTATTATTATAAAATCTTAGACTGGGGGATATAAACTTTTCATAATTAATGTTTGTCGAATAGTTTATTACTCCATCACTTTCATCTTTTGAATTACCTCTAACACTAATAGTTTCATTATTTACACTTCCAAATTTAATATTTAAAGATGAGTCATCAAAAACAAAATTTTTGTTACCTAGAAATTCATAGTTTGCATCTATATCACTTGAAAACGATACACTGTCCTTTAAATCTCCAGTTAAAACAATATTTATTGCACCACCAATGGCATTTGAACCAAAATTTGTTGCACTGGAGCCTGGAAAAACTTCGATTTGTTGTATTGTTTGTATGAAATCAACACCAAAATCATGTAGTCCTTGAGTAGAAGATTGATCGTTAATTGGTATTCCATTTATCATAACCAATGTATGATTTGATCCTGTTCCTCTTAAAAACATCGAAGCTTGTTGACCTAAAGGTCCAGATCTAGTTATATTAACATCTGGAATTGAATTAAGAAGATCAACAACGTCAATCGCACCACTTTCTTCTATTTGTTTTCTTGTAATTATTTTTTTTCTAATTCCAGTTTCAGAAAATTTTGAGGAATTAGAAATATAACTTTTTATCTGGATACATGGTATATCTTGTTTATTATCCCATAAACAAGAACTTTGACTTTCTGAAAAAGATACTTGATAAATGTTTAAAAAAATAAATATTAATAAAATTAACTTAAGCATTTTCCCCCTGAGAAATTATTTTCTCATTTTTCAATTATGCCTCTGCTAATTTTTCATTGTAGAACAAGGTTTTTCCTGACCTTTGCCCAACAGGGGACTATGTTGGGTGGCGCTCCGACTTTACGGTTGCAGGAACAGCCAGTGAATTACACACTGATTTCCCACCATGCATTTCAACACGTTTAAACATTAAGTAAATTTATTTTTTTGTCAATAGATCTTTTTAACCATTAAGTGATCTACTTTTAGCTTTTTCGAGAGCTCTATTTTTTTTTCTGATTAAGTAATTATCAAAACATATAGTTCCCTTGTCAGCATTTTGATTTTGATGATTACTGTTTAAATTAAACCTTTCCCCATCTTGTGTTTGAGATCCTTCCCAATTAACCAATCCATCCATAATTTCATTACCTTGAACTCTTATGTTTTTAGACTTAATAGAAGCATCTCCAACTTGACCTTTTCCAGAATTATGTCTAAATCCTCGAAAAGTAGCATCCTTTTCTTTATAAAGGTGATCTATCTGAGTGAGAGTGCTTGTTTTTTGTCTTTCATAGTAGTTTTTCATTAATGTCGAATTAGCCCATCTCAGGCAATCATAAAACTTTTCGTCAGATAACTCAGTAAAATTACAACATATTAAATCTGAATTTAAATGTTTTCTTTCATAGAAATCTTCTGCAGGGTTTTCTTTATCAAGCAAACCTCTTTTAATCGCCTCATAATACAAAGGCGAGCCCGGATAAGGAGTAACAGGTCTAATCGTTCTTTTTTGTGCGAAATCGTCATATTTAATTAAAAAATCTACTGCTTTTTCAATTGTTTTTTCGTTATCGCCTATATTTCCAAAGATAAAATTTAAACCAGGACTAATCCCAACTTTTAAAGTATCTTCAATACCTTTTACAATCATTTCAGGCCTCAATCCTTTCTTCATATTATTCAAAACTTTTTGATCCATAGATTCAATTCCGTAATTGATAAAATGACAACCTGCATCTTTCATTAGTTGAAGAAGTTCTTCACTACAATAGTTTAATCTCCCGTTACAATTCCATCTAATTGGCAAATCTCTTTTTAAAAATTCTAAGCAAACTGCTTCAGTGTGCTCAACAGATGACATCAGTAAATCATCTTGAAAAGCTATATAATTTATTCCATATTCTCTATAAAGTAATTCAATCTCATCTAATAATTTAACTGGTGTTCTCATTCTGTATCCAGGGTCCATCCTATAACAAAAAGTACATTTAAAAGAGCAACCTCTTGCTGACATTAAAGGAAAGCAAAAATCCGTTGCGTCTACTTTTGGCATTCTCAACATACGATAATAATTCATTGGAAACTTTTCATAAGGAATTGTTGGCAAACTATCTAAGTCATGAACTAATGGTGCTCTTGGTGTTTTTTTTAATTTACCATTTTCCATCCATGCAAGACCTGGAACTGTTTCTAGAGATTTATTATATTCTAAAGCTTCAAGTAGCTTAGCAATTGTAACTTCACCTTCTCCCATTCCAATTGCATCACATCCAGATTTATTTATAAAAAATTCTGGCTCTGGAGTTGGTCCATATCCACCCATAAGAAAAAAGGGTCTATTTTTAGAATTGTTTATAGCTTTGGCTAATGATTTCATCTTTTGGTATTGGTAGTAACCTGCAATTAGACTAAAAATTATAACATCAAACTTATTTTCATCTAAATAAGTTCTCAAATGATCATCAGGCCAATGATGCATGTCCTGGTTCCAGATTTCAAAATCATGTCCATCTCTTTTTACAACTGCAGCTAAAGCACCAACTCCCATTGGAAACACATGATCATAAGACCCATTATCATAAACGACAAATAAAACTCTTTGACTCATAATATCTTTCTATGAACAACTTTTATAATTAAATAAAAGGTATATCAAGGACCTCCTACCAGAGAATTAACTCTTTTTTCTGCAGAACTTAGATTTTTTTCATAATCCTTAAATCTTTTTTGAATTATCGACCTCAAAGATCTATCTTTTTGGTTAGTTTTTAATGGATCAATTTCTTCAGGTTTTATTCTAATTTTCCTATTCACTTTTCTATTTGTTACTAGATGAATATTATTTGTATCCTTGAAAAAAAATCTTTGTAATAAATATTCAAAATATAATGAATACCTAACCATAGGATATAAAATAAATCTAGGTATTGCTGCAAATTTTTCATTTAAAGCAACTTTTTTTCTTATAAAGTCTGTTACAAAATATTTGTTAATTTGATTATGGGTTTTATCATCTCCACCACCACCACCAAATATTTGACTACCTTTTTTTTCTGTATATTTTGACTTAACATTAGGATTTTGCTTTTGAGTGTCGTTTACACTATCTAATTTATCGATCATTTTTTGGTCTAATTCTTTATTCTTCATTAGTTTTTTGTAAATTTTAGTAGCCTCCAAAAATACCAATATATCCCAAAAAACAACTTCGCTCATGGGAGCCCCATTAAAATTTATATAATATCTTTTATATGCTCCTACATTTGATACTAGTTTAAGATAAGCTTCTTCTTCATTTAAACTGTTCCCAATTAATCCAAGTTTTTTTCCATAATCATATAAGGGAGTACCTACCAAAGGTATTGCATAAAAAAGATCTGTATAACCAAATAGTTTAACTATCGGTACTCTTAATTTTGCAGCAATTTCTCCTAAAAGTTTGCCTGATGCTTTTGCAGTCTCTAAACTTTCTCCAGGCATTCCAACCATAAATCCTAGAGGGGGAGAATATAAGCCAATGTCATAGCATGAAAATAATGCATTCTTAATATCTTCTACGGTAAATTTTTTTTCCATAATATCTAGCATTGTTTGACTTCCTGACTCGATACCAAATTTTAAGGAAACACATCCATGATCTTTATAAAACCTTAAATCATCTTTGTTCACACTTGTACACCTTACACCTGAACAATTCCAAAGCATATCATGTTTGTGAAATAATTTTGCTACCTCGTAAGTATATTGTTTGTTTGATCCAAAATTTTCATCATCAACCATCAAGAATCCAACATTATAATTTTTAAGTTGAATGAGATGTTTTTCTAAATCATCCAATTTATAAGTGGTGTATCCTTTCGCACCGCGTTGGCAAAATGTACATTTAGCTACACATCCTTTTGAAACATGGATACTGGAAACCATTTGCCTTCTATTTTTTTCAAAAGATCTATTATCCATTAGAAACTCTTCTGTTTTAAAAAAAGGTCTAAAATAGTTATTTATTGCTTCATTGTCTCCTTGTAGACCTGATTTTAAGTAATCAAAAGATGGAAACGACATATGACAAGATGATAAGGTGTGGCCATATCCAGAAAACTCAATATCATTATTATCGTTTAATACCGCTATACCTTTAACTTTCAAAAGTTCGTCTGTAATTATTTTTTTATTTTTAGTCTTATTTTTTTTTATATAATTAAGTAGCCCAACCCATGCTATCTCTCCATCTCCGACAACACAAATATCCACATCAGTTTTATGAAGAACTGTATTAGCTGCGGCAGTTAAATATCCTCCGCAAACAATAATTGCGCCTGGATTTACTTGTTTAATAATTTTAGATATTCTTTCAACTTGCAAATAGGATGTTGAAACAACTGCGCTTAGACCAACAATATCTGCTGGATTTTTTTCAAAAAAATCTCGAATTTCTCTGTCATCAGGATATAGCATGTCAATGTCATAAAACTTACACTCAGGAAAACCATTTTTTTTTGTCCAATGATTTATTGAGGTTATAGCAATTTTTGGCATTATAGGAGATGGCCCTTCAGATCTTTTTCTTCTCAATTTTCCACCAGGAGTCTCTACTGGTATACTGCACAAAATAGAATTAACTGACATATTTTTATTTTTTATCTTAAAACTTATACAATCTTTTGTTAAAATTTAAATACGATTAATTGAATATTTTAGATGTAAATTTTTCTTGATGGGTGTATTAATTTTATGATTTTATGCCAGATAGGATTTTAATCACAGGAGCTTGCGGTTTTATAGGGTCTCATCTAACTGAGTTTTTTTTAAAAAAAGGACTTAAAGTAACAGCATACGATCTTTATAATTCAAATAACTCTATTGGCTGGCTTAAAAAAGAAAAAAAAAATAAAAATTTAAAAATAGTTTTGGGAGACGTAAGAGACTATCGATCTACATTACAAATAATTAAAAAGTCTGATTATATAATTCATTTGGCTGCACTAATCAGTATTCCATATTCCTATAATGCTCCATTCTCTTATTTTAAAACAAATGTTGAGGGAACATATAATGTCTTGGAGGGTTGTAGAATAGCAAATAAAAAAATTATAATAACATCTACAAGTGAAGTCTATGGTTCAGGAAAAAGTTTTCCTATGAAAGAAAGTCATGAATTGAATGCACAATCGCCCTATGCTGCCTCCAAAATTTCTGCAGATCAACTAGCACTTAGTTATTTTAATTCTTTTAATTTAAAAGTAAATATTATACGACCATTTAATACTTTTGGACCCAGACAATCAGCAAGGGCTGTAATACCCAATATAATAAAACAGGTGATTTCAAAAAAACATGTTAAGCTTGGCAATATTCATTCTCAAAGAGACTTAATGTACGTTTCAGATCTATGTGAGGCTTATTACCAGATATTTAAAAATAAAAAAGAATATGGAAAGGTTTATAATGTTGGAACTCAAAAAACTTATTCGATAATTAAAATTTTTCAAATTATTAAGAAAATTTCAAAAAAGAAAATTTCAATTAAAATTGAGAAAAAAAGAATTAGACCAAAAAAAAGTGAAGTAAATAAACTTCAATGTGATTATCAAAAAATTAAAAGAGAACTAAAATGGAAACCAAAAATAGATTTAAAAACTGGAATATTTAAAACTTATGATTGGATTTCTAAAAATAAGGAAAAATATGAGTCAGATCTTTATGAAATATAAAAATACCTAGATTAATTACAAAAAATTCTTTTCAAGTTAAATAAATCTTCTTTAATTTTATTAATTCCATCCACTGCACTTGGGGAACATTTAATACCATTCTTTTTTAATATGGAAATTTCTCTTTTTCCAAAACAGAAATTTAAACCTTCAGGGTAAGAAAAATGTTTCACTTTAATCGAAAGTTTTTTATTAATTAAATTAATTGAATTTTTAATTTCATTTTTTACATCATCGTTGTTGAGATATGATAATATTCTATGAGTTTTTCCATGTCCTCCAACTATAAATTTTTTATCACTCGAAATTTTATTTAAATTATCCCATGTCATTTTTTTATCAAAAATATTATTTAAACTAGTTTTTAAAATTATATTATTATTTTTTGCAATATTCCTAACTTCTTTATATGGGTCTATTTTATTATCTGTTTTAATTTCTTTTCTTAAAAAATTTAAGAATCTTATCTTATTTTTTTTTGAAATTAAATTTTTTGATTTAAAATTTTTATAAAATATTTTTTGCCTAAATTTAAGTTTACTTATACTGTCTTCAATCATATCTATCCAACTCATAGAATTATTTGCTATAAAATCTGTAGTAACATAAAAAGTTGCAGGTACATTCAAGTCGTTGAGAATTGGAGCTGCAAATGAATAATTATTATAGTAACCATCGTCAAATGTAATAGCATAAGAGTAATCAGGAAAATCAATTTTGTTTTTTTTTAAATTTACAATATCATCCATAGAAATGGCTTGTCCTTTATTTTTTAAATTTTTCAGGATTTTTTTAAATTTATTAATATGAATATGTTTATTGGTATAGTTTTTAACACCTATATTTTTTCTATCAACTACACCATGGAATAAATAAATTGCACAACTTTTTTTTTTTAAAAATTTATTATAGTTTATTTTTGAATTCATAATAATTTTATAAAGTTAACAAATTTTTTTTCTAAAGAATTTTTAATTATATTTGGCATTTTTGAATAATATCTTCCAAGAGTTGCTTGCTTTTTCGAAAAAATTTTTTGTTTATTTTTTAATTTATTTAACAGTTTTAAAGAAATATAAACTAATATTTCAGTATTTAGCAATCTAAGATGATATATTTTATTTTTTGGGGAAAAAATAATTTTTTTTTTATAAATTATATTCCCAGTATCAATCCCTTGGTCTAAGAAATGTATTGTTGAAATTAAAGATTTAAAATCATTATGATAAATACTCCAATAATGAGAGTCTAAACCTCTATATTTCTGAGGATCTCCTCCGTGAAGGTTAAAAATTTTATTTTTAAAATATTTTAATAATTTACCTTTAATTTTTGTTGTTCCAAATACAATTAAGTAATCACAATTTAATTTTAGATAACTTGCTAGCTTGTTATCGTTAATATTTTTAACTTCTAAAAAATTTTTATTTAATTTTATTTTGCACTTACTAATAATTTTTTTTTCGTATGTATCTCTTTTTTTTTCAAAAAAATTTAATTTTTCTTTTTTCTTTTTTTTTTCTAATTCATAAATTATGGTTAAATTGTTAAAGTTTTTATGAATTTTATGAATAAAATATTTATGATGTGTAGTTTTAGTAGTCAAAATTCCAATTTTCATAATTTATTTTATAGGATTTACTAAAGAATATTTGTTGCCAGCTTTTTTCCAAATTTCTTCATTTCTATGATTTTCTATGATTTGAAAAAAATCTATCCTACTAATTTTTAAATAATCTAAAGTTTTAATCAAATCAACTTCACTAATCTCATCATCATATTTTTTGATATATTTTTTCGCATCACTAAGATTTATTTTTCCTAACTGAACATGTCTTGAAGAATCTCTCCATGACCTTCCAAATCCAAATTTTATATATTGCATATGGTAATAAATTGAGTCTATGTGATCATCAAGACTATCATAATTGGTGAATGTTCCTGGAGATCTTTGATTTTCATGGCACTTAAAATCAATTTTTTTTTTTATAAAATCATAATTTCTAAAAACATCCCAGTTATCAAAATAAGCAAAATAATAGCATCTGATTTTACTTTTAAGCAATTCCCTCTTAGATGGCATTAAATATGGATTTAAATCATTTTTAGTTATTAAATTGTCTACCCAATTTAATGGATCATCGCCAATTTGATGTTCAAAAATTTCTTCTAAATCTCTTAATTTTTCAGAATTTTTATTTAAAACCTTTCCACCATAATGACTTTCTCCATGTTCAGCATAAAAAACTAGTTTAATATTTTTTTCTATTGCAACTTTTATTGGTATTGCGTTAATTCCAGCATCCCAAGCAATTTTTGGGTTACCTCTTTCTGTAAAAAATCTTTTTGATAGGTAACTTGATACTTTTTTGTCAGCTGTATAAAGAATATGATCAAAACCAAGTTTAATTAATTCGTTTCTATTATGTATTCCTACTTCACTAGGTATAAGAGGTGAAAAGGTTACTAATAAAGGATTCATTTTATATTTAAATTTTAACTGATAAGCAATGTAACTACTATCTTTACCACCTGACCATGGAACAATACAGTCATGTAAGCCACTTTTCGATCGAAATTTATTAAGAATTTTCTCTAATTCTTTTTCTCTAGTTTTAAAGTTAATTTTTTTTCTTTTAGACTTGTAATTGCAAGCATTACAAATTTGTTTATTATCAAAATAAATTCTGGGTCTGCTTGATGGCATCAAACATTTTTTACAGTATATTATTTTTCTAATATCCATTTTTACTCCAATCTAATATTTATTTTTCTATCAGAACAATAATTTTTAGCACTTGAAATACTTTTATAAGTAAAGTGATAAATGTTATTAGTACATACAGCATCAACATTTGCTTTTTCATAAGCTTCTACAAAATGTTCCCAATTTCCAGCACCACCACAAATTAGAAGTGGCATTTTTAATTTTTTCTTTATTAATTTTGCTGTTTCCAGTTCATAACCTTTCAATGAGCCATCCAAGTCTATTGATTGAAATAGTATTTCACCAGGGTTAATTTTTTTTATGAAATCTAGATATTTATTAAACTCCATTTTTATTTTTTTTTTACCTCGATTATAGAAACAGCAATTTTTTCCATTTGTTTTCTTTATATCAATACCAATTACTACAAACTGATTTCCAAAAATATTAATTATGTCTTTTACTTTTTTAGAATTTTCAATTAAAAGTGAATTTATTAGTATTTTATCCACACCTAATTTTTGAAACTTTTTTACCTCATCGATTGAAGATATTGATCCGCCAACACAAATAGGTACAAAGCAATTTTTTGCAAAATTTTGGACAACATTATAGAAATTGTTTCTATTTTTTTTTGTCTTACTTATATCGATTAGAACAATTGCATCAAATAAACTGTTATTTATAAAGTTAGATGTATATCTGTAGTCTTGGATAAAATTTTTAGTTCTAGTTAAAATTCCATTGTCAAAAGTTAAAACTGCAATTATTCTTTTCGCTATCATATTTTATAAAAATTTTTAAGTAGTTCCAAACCATATTTTTGACTTTTTTCAGGATGTGGTTGACACGCAAAAATATTTTCTTTTTCATATATACTATAAAATTTATTTGCATATTTAGTTTTACAAAATAAAAATTTTTTATCATTTATTTTTGGATAATATGAGTGATCAAAATAGAACATTGAATTATTTGGAATATTTTTTAAAATTTTTATTTTTTTAAAGTTAATTTTATTCCATCCAACATGAGGTATAGGCAATTTTTTTTTTGAAGAAAACTTTACAGCCTTTCCATTGATCCAACCTAATCCTTTCACATTTTTACTTTCTTCACTACTTTTGAGCATTAAATGATATCCTAGACAAATTCCTAAAATTGGTCGCTTTTTTACTAAAACTAACTCGTTCAAATTTTCTACAAACCCTTTTTCTTTGAGCAAATGCATTCCTTCTCCAAATTTTCCACTTCCAGGGATAATAAATTTTTTCAATTTTTTTAATTCTGATGTTTTTGAAACGATTTTACTTTTTATATTTAAAAAATTTAATGCGTTATAAACAGATCCAATATTACTTATTCCAAAATCAATTATTGCTATCATATCTAAATATTATCAAGAAACACCTTTGTACTTATAAAATTAAATAATTTTTGATCATTAAAATCTTTTATTTTTGAATTATTTTCTTTAACTAATTTTCTTATCGATTTTATGTTTATATATTTGTAAATTGGACTTTTTGAATTTAAAAGCCATTTTTGAAATTTTTTACTATTTAAATTGAAAATTGATTTTAGAGATACGTTAAATCCTTTTTTCTCTCTATTTAATCTTACGGAGTCCGGAACAATTTTACTTGAACTTTTTCTCAATAGAAATTTATTTAATGCATATTTCATGAAATACTTCGATGGAATTGTGAAAGATTTTTCAACAAGTTTATGGTTTAAAAATGGCGATCTATTCTCTACAGAATGGTACATAGAATTCAAATCATCTTCTAACAATGCTGTAGGAACTGTATGCTGTGTTAGTTCATTTAACATTTTATTTTTTAATTTATCTTTTGTAAAAAATTTATCTTTAAAACTTACTTTTATTTTTTTCTTTAAATCTTTTGCGTCATAAAATTTAAAAAAGCTATCAAATCTATAATTATTAATTTTTTTTAACTTTGGATTTCTTAATAGTGGCAATATATTTTTTTCCCATTGTTTATTAAAAGATTTTTTTATTTTTGTATTTCTAAGACTGTTGTAATAAATAATGTAGTGGTGGTAATAACCAGCAAATAATTCATCAGCTCCATTTCCATTTAAACTGACTTTAATTTTATCTTTTTTCATTTTTTCATAAATGATTGATTGGATAAAATAATTTATGGTTGAGATAGGCTTATCATGATATTTAATCAGCTTTTGTAATTTATTAAGATAATTTGCATTTTTATCTAATCTAATTTTGGTATTTGGAACTTTATATTTTTTTAAATTCACATTAATTAGATCTTCTTCATTATATCTTTCATCTTTATCTATTATTGAGTAAGTCTTAATATTATTTCCAATTCTTTTTTTAAAAAAACCAAGTAAATAACTTGAATCAAGTCCGCCACTTAATGATAAACCAACTTTTAAATCTATTTTACATATATCTTTAATATTTGTTTTAAAATTTTCTTTAATAATTTTTATAGATTTTTTTTCATTCAATAGCTTGTTTATTTTCAATTTTGGTGACCAGTAATTATTAAATTTGTAATTAAGATTTTTATCTACAATTAAATTTTGACCAGGTCTTAAAATATTTATACCTTTAAAAAAAGACTCATTATCAACTCCCAAACTTTTATAACCATAATTTAAAAAAGATATTATTTTTTTATCATTAAGAATATTATAATCAGAAGCCAATTTTCTTATATATGATGTTTGAGACCCGAAGTAAAATTGGTTATTTTTTTTAAAATAAAATATTGGTTTTTCTCCAATTCTATCTCTTGACAAAAAGAGTTTATTTTTTTTTCTGTCAAAAATTGCAAAAGACCACATTCCATTTAAGTATTGAGCACATCTATCTCCGTATATTTGAAACATTCTTAAAATTATTTCAGTATCAGATTTTGTTTTAAGTTTAATTTTTTTTCTTCTGATTATTTTTTTTAATTCATTCGTATTATAAATTTCACCATTAAATGCTATTGATAAATTTTCAAAACTCATCGGTTGGTTGGAACGAGAAAATCTGTCTACAATGCTTAAACGAGTAGAAAAAAAATATAGATTTTTTTTTAAAAATGAAAATTTTAGTGAATTTTGGCTATCTGGACCACGGTTATTCATTATTTTGAGAATTTTTTTAACTTTTCTCTCACTTATGTTCTTGTTGCCGATATATCCTGCGAGTCCGCACATTTAATTTTTAAAAAAAAAAGTTTTTTTTATATATTCACCAGCTTTAATATTTTTTTTTGCCTTTTTGTTTATAATTTGATTATAATTATTTGCATGTAAAAATTTTGCAGTTCTTGCAAAAGCTAAATCTTTAAGTTTTATTTTCTGATTTTTTTTGATTAATTTTTTTGCAATTATCCCTTTATTAAATTTATCTTTCAAAGATTTTAAATTTTTAGGTAGTTTTTTTCTATCAGGCCTTCCAAGTAATATATTAAAACTATTACCAATTTTTATCATTTTTCTTACATCAGAAACATCTAGTGATAGCTGATGATCTCTAAATTTTCTTTTTTTGTTATCTGTAAAATGAAATTCAATAACTCTAGCATTTAAACATATTGAAGCCAAACAAGCCTCGATACCAATAGCATGATTAGAATACCCCAATACAGTATTATATTTTTTTTCTAAACTTTTTAAGTTTCTTAAATTAACATTAACACTTTCTACTGGATAATTTGAAACACAATGCATTATAACAAGTTTTTTATTAATTTGGTTCTTATAAGCCTTTTTTATAATTTTATATGTTTCCGATATCTCCTTATTATCTGAAATACCCGTAGACAAAATTATATTTAGTTTTTTTTTAGTAACCAATTTTATTAAGTGTTTAAAGTTAAGATCTCCACTTGCAATCTTAATCGTGTTAGAATATCTTTTTATAAAATTTATCCAGTCTTCAGTTAGAGCTGTAAATAAAAAATTGATATTTATTTTTTTACAAAATTTTATTATTTTAATAAATTGTTCTGGTCCAAAATAAAATTTGTCAGCCTGTTTATATTTTTCTTCTTCATTTGAATAGTATTTACTTGGAGTAAAACATTGGAACTTTACAACATCTGCACCTGCCTTTTTTGCTAAATTGACTAATTTTAAACATCTTTGAAAATTCCCTTCATGATTTACACCAATCTCAGCTATATAAATTATTTCTTTATTTAAGTTTTTATTCCAAAGTTTCATAATTTAAGTATTTAATATTTTTATTAAATAAATCTGAATTAATCAGTTTAATACTATTTTTTTTACATCTTATAAAAATTTCTTTTTTCCCTGTTTTTTTAAAAATTTTTCCTGGTTTTATATCAGGATTAATATTTACTTCCTTACATTTATAAATTCTATATTTTTTATTTTTAATCAATGTAAAGGCACCTTTATAGGGATCACTTAGAGCTCTTACAAAATTATATATTGATAGTGCATCCTGATTCCAATCTATCCTACTATCTTTTTCTGTCCTCTGAAAAAAATAAGATCTAGATAACTTCTGTTTATATAATTTCTTATTTATACTTATGAACTTCAAAGCCTTTATAGTAAGTTTCTTAAATGCATCATTCGCTTTTCGATGAACTTCTTTTATAGTATCATTTTTAATATTCTTAAAACTGTCAGTGCAAATTATATTACCAGTATCTATTCCTTTATTTAATTTTATAATGCTAATACCTATATTTTTTTCATTTTTAATTATCTGCCAATTCAATGGAGAGCCTCCACGATATTTAGGCAATTTGCCAGCATGTAAATTTATTATTCCAAATTTTGGTAATTTCAAAAATTTTTTACTAAATATATGAGGAAATCCAGCAGATATAAAAATATCAGCTTTATAAAATTTTAAAAAATTATAAGTTTTTTTGCTTTTTAATGAATTTATCAAAATGATGTTATTTTCTTTTTTACTGTTTTCAATTATCTCTGGGTTAAGATATTTCTTAGTAATAATAGAAAAAACCTCATAGTTTCTTTTTTTTAAGAAATCTTTTAAAATTAGCCCCCTATAATTATTGTAAAATATAATTATTTTTTTTATTTTGTATTTGTAGTTTTTAATATTGCTAGCCAAATATTACACTTTTATAATTTTTTTAATTTAAAGTTAAAAAATAATTATTGTTGATTAATTGTATATATAAGTTTATTATTGTTCAATAATTGAACATTGTCAAGAATAAACCTTAAATTATGAAGCAGATAAAAAAAATTATAAAATTATATGGTAAAGATTGTGATATATCGAAATTGAAAGGTGTAAGTTTATCTGACTTTAAGAGACAAAACGAAATTCAGAAAACAGTTTCTAAATCTTTTTTAAAAAAGAAATATTTAGAAACTAAAAAATGTATAATTTGCAATTCAAAGAAAATTAAATTTAAAACAAAAATTTTAAATATAGATTTTGTTCAGTGTAGTAATTGTAATCATGTTTTTAGAAAGTTTTATTATGAGGATAAAATTTTAGATGATTATTGGGATAAAGAAGGAGATCTAATCAATGTTCACTCACATGTAGGACAGTCAAACTTTAGATCAAAATATTTAAGTGATCCCAAAGTTAAAACTGTTCTTAAGTTTGTTAAAAAAAATAAAAAAAAGAATAAGTGGGTTGATCTTGGATGTGGTAATGGAGAGTTTTTAAGTCAAGTTAGAAGAAGAGGTGTAGCTGCATATGGATTTGATTTAAATAAAAAAGATATTGATTTAGCAAAAAAGAAAAAACTTAAAGTTTATAAATCTGATTTAAATAATTTTCTTAAAATTTGTAATTCAAAGAAAATTAAGTTTGATATAGTTTCTGCAACAGGATATTTTGATATGGTCAACGACCCTGTAAAAGAATTAAAGCAAGTAAGTAAAAATATGAATAAAAATGGTATATTAATGATCGATGTGCCAGATTTTAACTCTGTTACTCATGAATTAATAAGATTTTTTCCTGATATTTCCATTAGACATTTGAGTGGAGCCCAAAGAAGTTCTTTTACACTAAAAAGTTTAAAATATTTTCTTAAGAAGAATGGTTTTAAAATTTTATTTAGATGGCACTATGGTTTAGATATTTACATGATTATGAACAGTTTAATTCACAGAAATCATAACATAGAAAATTCTAATTTAATGAAAACTATGACTAAAAGATTTAATGACTTTCAAAAAATATTTGATGAAGAAGAAAAGTCAGATACATTGTTTTTTATTGCAAAAAAAATTAAGAATTTTTAGTTGTATAGAATAAAAAAAAAAAATAGGAATAATTGGACTTGGATATGTTGGGTTGCCATTTCTTCATTTATTGTCAAAAAAAAAAATCGATGTATATGGATTCGATTTAGATAATTTTAAAATAAATTCTATTAAAAAAAACCTTTCATATATTTCTGACCTTAAAAATAAAGATTTAAAAATAATAAATAAAAAAAAAATTTTATCTATGAAAGAAATTTCTCAAATTTATAAAGTAGATTATATAATTTTTTGTTTACCAACGCCACTTACGTCTAAAAATGAACCAGATATATCAGTTATTTTAAAAGCATTTAATTCTATAAAACCTTATTTAAAAAAAAACCAAACTCTAATTTTAGAGAGTACCGTTTATCCTGGGGCAACTAGATATATATTTCATAAATATTTAGAAAAAAAATTTACATTAGGAAAAAACTTTTTTTATGGATATTCATCCGAAAGAATAAGCCCTGGTCAAATAAATAAAATTGAGTACAAATATTTTCTTTATAATACAACAAAAGTTGTAAGTGGTTATGATGATAATTCATTAAATAAAATCAACCTTTTATATAAATATGTCTTTAAGGATGTTTATTCAGCACAAAGTTTAGAAATAGCAGAAATGTCAAAATTAGTAGAAAATTCATATAGATCAGTAAATATTGGATTAGTAAATGAAATAAAAAAAATATGTTTTTCATTAAATATTAATTTTAATCAAGTTTTAGATACTGCTGCAACAAAACCATTTGGATTTAATTTGTTTAGACCAGGACCTGGTGTTGGTGGTCATTGTATTCCTATCGATCCAATTTTTATAACATGGATAGCAAAAAAAAATAAACAAAAAGCAAAATTTATTGAGCTTGCAAGAGAAATAAATATTCAAATAACTAACTGGATTTTAAAAAAAATTTGTAAATTAAATAAAAAAACTAATGATAAAAAACATAAATTAAAAATATTAATTATTGGTTTGGCTTATAAGGCAGATGTAAATGATTTAAGAGAATCGCCAGCAATAAAAATATTCAAATATTTTGAAAATTATAATAATAAAATAGATTTTTATGATCCATTAGTTAAAAAAGCAAAAATTGGTGAAAAATATCATTTTTCAAAAAAATTAAATAAAAATTTAAAATATGATTTTAGTGTAATTTGTACAGATCACTCTAATTTGAATAAAAAAATAATTTTATCTGTCTCAAAGAAAATATTTGATACTAGAGGCATATTTAAAAATTTGAATTTAAAAAAAATTGTTCAATTGTAATGAAAATATTTGGATTAATACAAGCGAGATGTGGTTCAAAAAGACTTCCAAATAAAGTATTAAAATTAATAAACGGCAGGTCTACAATTGAACATTTATATAATAGGATGAAATATTCTAAAATTTTTTCTCAAATTATTATTTTAACTTCAAGATCAAAAAAAGATGACAAAATAATCCAGTTATGTAAAAAAAAAAAATATAAATATTTTAGAGGATCTCTTAAAAATGTTAGTTCGAGATTTTATAATGTCTGCAAAAATAATAATTTTGATTTTTTTTTGAGAGCAAATGCAGATAGTCCTTTACTTGACATCAACATAATCAAAAATAAAATTAAATATATTAAAAAATTTGACATAGTAACTAATTGTTTAGAAAAAACTTACCCAAAAGGACAATCAATCGAATTAATATCAAAAAAAATATTTATTAGTTCTTTTAAAAAATTTGAGAAAAAATCACACATGGAGCATGTGACAAAGTATTTTTATGAGAATAAAAAATGTACAAAATATTTAATTTTAAACTTAAAAAAAACCTAAACAATAAATATAATTTTTGTATTGATACAAAAAAGGATTTATTAAGAATAAAAAATATATTTAAAAAAACTAATTTAAAAAATCTTAATAAAACAAACTATTCAGAATTGATAAAAATTTATGAAAATTAAATTTGCAAAACCTAAAGTAGATACAAAAGTTTTAAAAGTTATTAAAAATGTCATAAACTCTGGGATATTTGTTCATGGTGAATTTACAAAAAAATTTGAAGATAATTTAGAAAAATATTTTAATAAAAAGAATAAAATAATTTCAACATCTTCTTGTACTGCGGCAATGCATTTATTTTATTTATCAATTGGTCTAAAAAAAGGTGATGAAGTAATTGTATCAGCTCAAACTCACGTTGCTACTGCTCATGCAGTTGAAATATGTGGTGCTAAACCTGTTTTTGTTGATTGTGAGTTAAATACTGGAAATATTTCTATTAATGAAATTGAAAAAAAAGTTACAAAAAAAAACAAAATGTATTGCTGTAACGCATTTTTTAGGTAAGCCAGCAAATATGATTGAAATAATAAAAATAGCCAAAAAACATAAATTAAAAATTCTAGAGGATACTGCTTTATCAATTGGCTCAAAAATAAAAAATAAGTTTTCAGGAACATTTGGTGATGCAGGTGCTTTTTCATTCCATCCTATTAAAATTATAACTACAGGCGAGGGTGGTGCATTAATATTAAAAAATAAAAAATACTATAATCATTGCAAATCAGTTAGATCATTTGGATACGATGTGTCCGATCCAAATAAAAGAAAAATTCCAGGAAACTACGACGTAAATAAATTGGGACTCAATTATAGAATAAGCGAAATAGAGTCAATTATTGGAATCTCACAATTAAAAGATATTGAGAAAAAAATCCTTATAAGATCTCAAAATTATAATTTTTTATTAAAAAGTTTAAAAAATATTAAATATTTAAAAATACTTAATTCTAGTTCAAATAAAGATTATAAATCTAGCTACTATTCTATGAATATAATTTTAAAATCAAAAAGTAGAGAATATAGAAATAAATTTATTATAAAATTAAAAGAACTAGGAATACAATCCAGTATATATTATCCACATCCTGTACCCTTATTGAAGTACTATAAAAACAAATATAAATACAAAAAAAAGAATTTCCAAATGCAAGTCGTATCGCCTACAATTCTTTTTCGTTACCAGTAGGTCCACATATTAAAAAAAAGGATATTATCTATATGATTAAATCAATAAAAAATATTTTAAATACAAAGTAATGAAATTAAATATAGAAGTTGGAATAGTTGGAGTAGGCAGAACTGGATCAGAGCATTTAAATTTTTATTCAAAAAATAAAGAGATTTCTAAAATTTATATTAGTGAAAAAAAAAAACACAAAAAAAAATTTAAAAATACAAAAATTATAATTGATCCAGAACTAAAGACATTTAATAAAAGTTATAAAAAAAAATTAGTTTCAATTAGTAACTTTGATTATGATCATTTTAAGTACTTAATTAAAAATTTTAATAAACACCATATTTTTGTTGAGAAACCTATGTGTTATAATTTTAAAGAACTAAGAAAAATTATACAAATATCTAAAAAAAAAAAATATAAAAATTTAGTTTATTCAAATTTAGTTTTAAGAGGTGCCAAAATATTTAATGATATAAAAAAAAAAATATATAAAGGTGAATTTGGTAAAATATATTATTTTGAGGCAGATTATATTTATGGAAGACTAAATAAAATAAGAAATGGATGGAGAGGTGATAAAAATTTCTATAGCCCCATTCTTGGCGGTGGAATTCATATGGTCGATCTTATGATTGATTTTTTAAATGAGACTCCATCTGATGTTATTACATATTCAAATAAAATTGTTACAAAAAAAGATAATTTTCATTTTGATGATTTTTTTCAAAGTAATTTTTTTTTTAAAAGCAAAGCTATAGCAAAAATAACAACAAATTTTGGTGCAGTGCATCATCATCAGCATGTAGTAAAAATATTTGGAACAAAAAAATCATTCATATATGATGATAAAGGAGCTAGGATTTTTAGATATAGAGATCCACATAAAAGTAAAAAACTTAATATTAATAAACTTTATAAAGGAAAAAATTGCTTGTTGCCTGAGGTTTTTCAATTATTAAAGTCTAAAAAAATTATAAAAAAGAAAATTTAAGGGAAATTAATTTAATGTCTACAGTACTATCTGCGGTAAAGTCAATTAAAATTAATAAAAAAGTGAAGATAAAAAAATTTTATGAGTAAAAAAAAAATTTTAATTCTTGGTGGTGCTGGGTTTATCGGTCATAATTTATCTATATTTTTAAAAAAGAGAAAATTTAATATTTTATGTGTAGATAATTTTAAGATTAACAATTTTCATTATGTAAAAAATAATATTAAAGATCTAATTAAAAAAAAACTTTATACAAATTTCTTAAATGAAAGAATTGATTTAATTAAAAAAAACAAAATAAATTTGATTAATTGTGACATAAAAAATTTTAATAAAATAAAAAAAATTTTTGATAAATTTAGGCCAGATGTAGTTATCCATCTTGCAGCAGTTTCGCATGACAATAGATCAAATATAAATCCTAGAGAAACTTTTGAAAATAGTTATGTTACTTTATTTAACTCTCTTGACTCATCAAAAGATTTTTCTGATAAAATTCATTTTATTTATTTTTCTTCGAGCATGGTTTATGGAAACTTTAAAAAGAGAATTGTGACTGAAAATGAAAATTGTAACCCCATAGGTGTTTACGGTTCATTAAAATTATCAGGTGAATTATTAATTAAATCTTTTTCCAATGTGTTTGGTATAAATTATTCTATTATAAGACCATCAGCTCTTTATGGAGAGAGGTGTATCAGTAACAGAGTCATACAAATTTTTTTTGAACGAGCATTTTTTAATCAAAAAATTAATATCATGGGAGATGGAAAAGAAAAATTGGACTTTACATATATCGGAGATTTATGTCATGGAGTTTATAAAATTATAAAAAATCTTCGTAATTCTAAAAACCAAACTTTTAATTTAACTTATGGTTCTTCTAGATCAATTAATACAATAAAAAAATTTATTAAATCAAAATTTAAAAATCAAGAATTTGAACATTTAAAAAGAAATAAATTAGTTGCTATCAGAGGAACTTTATCAGTAAATAAAGCTAGAAAATTAGTAGGATATAAACCTATCTATAATATTAAAAAAGGTATTCAAAAATATTATGAGTGGTATGAAAAAAAATTTGCTGAGCTAAGTAAATAAGCTAATATATTTATAATTATTTTATTATTTCCTTGACAATGTTCAATTATTGAACAATATTATCCTGGAGTTTTATTAATCAAATTAAAATTTTGTTTAAACAAATTAAAAAAATAAAGATTTTTTAAAATGGGTAGAAATACTTCAATTGAAACAGAAAAAA
>MDTB01067553.1_pt1 | contig 20729 bp, 25 predicted proteins | sample 811161 | NCBI WGS metagenome assembly MDTB01 (sample SAMN05326650, study PRJNA326480) | marine metagenome | isolation source: seawater | place: Mediterranean Sea | collected 2009
TTAAGTGGATTGGTGGTGTGAGAAAAAAGCTGTCCAGCTCCACCAGTACTCAAAACCGTTATTTTTGATGAAATCCTAATAATCTCTTGTTCTAGGTTTTGGATTACGTATGCTCCGTAGCAACGTTTATTGTGACTTCCTGTATGGTGATCAGTAATTAAATCTACCAAGGTATGATTTTCTAAAAGTGAAATATTTGGAAAGGTTTTGATTTTGCGTATTAGAGATTCTTGAATTTCAAGTCCTGTGCTGTCCTTGTGATGAACAATTCTATTTTCAGAGTGTCCTCCTTCTTTGGTTAGATGCAGCCCTTGTTCTTTTTTGTCGAATTGTGTTCCCCAATCTATTAATTCCTGTAAACGCTCGTGGCCCTCTTTAACAACAAAATTTACTACTTCTTTATCGCATTTTCCTGCACCCGCAATAAGAGTATCTTCGATGTGTTTTTCATAGGAATCTTTTTGGAAATTGGAAACTACTGCTATTCCCCCTTGTGCATAGCGGGTATTACTCTCCAAAAGATTATTTTTAGAAATAATGGTAAGTTTTAATTCAGGATTTTGCTCACCAATCTTAATGGCGAAGGTTAAGCCTGAGATACCACTTCCAATTACAAGAATTTCAGTAATCATATTTATCCTAGATCTAGCATCCTAACAATCGGAAGCTTTGCTTTTTCAATTAGTGAATTAGAAAGGGTAATTTCTGGGTTTTCGTATTTTAAACATAAATATAATTTTTCCAAAGTATTTAGCTTCATAAAAGCACATTCACTGCAGGCACAAGTCTCGTCTTCTACTGGAGCAGGAATGAATATTTTATTTGGACAGCGTTTTTCCATTTCATAAAGAATTCCTGCTTCAGTGGCTACAATGAACTCAGTAGCAGAATTTTCTTGTACATACTTGAGTAAACCAGAGGTACTGCCAATGTAATGAGCGATTTCTAGGATTTGAGACTCACTTTCTGGATGGGCTATGAATTTGGCCTTTGGATATGTTTTTGATAGATTGACAATACGCTCGAAAGAAAAGGCTTCGTGAACAATACATGATCCCTCCCACAAAATCATATCCCTACTTGTCTCCTTGATCAAATAGCGCCCTAGGTTTTTGTCTGGGGCAAAAATTATTGTTTCACCCTTTGGAATTGATTCGATTACCCGTTTGGCATTACTTGAAGTACAGACGATGGTGCTTAATCCCTTTATTTCAGCAGAACAATTGATGTATGTAACCACATGAGCTCCGGGATATTGGGAAATAAATTTTTTAAAATCATTTGGAGGGCATGAATCAGCTAATGAACATCCAGCTTTCAGATCTGGTAATATTACCTTTTTATTAGGGTTAATGATTTTTGCAGTTTCAGCCATAAAGTGAACCCCTGCAAAAACTATTATTTCAGCCGATACCTTCTGTGCTGCTTGAGCTAGGTATAAACTGTCGCCTAAATAATCTGCCAATTCCTGAATAACACCCTCTTGGTAATAATGAGCTAATAATACAGCATTTTTTTCCTTTTTTAAACGCTTGATTTCAGCGGCCAGATCCAAATCTTTAGGTACATCTAACCCAAGAAAACCCTTTTTTTTCAATCTTTCACTTACTTGATCTTGTGTTAACTGCATTGTCTTATAACTTTAGGTAAAATTATTAAAAAACAAGGACTCTGAAACCATTAGAGCAATTTTATAACTCCAGTTTTTCAATGAATTCCTTTGGCGTAAGTGCATTTTTAACCTCAAAGGATCCTATTTTGATTCTCCTTAATGAACTCAAATAGCCACCTGAGTCGACAGCTTTTCCAAAATCATTGGCCAAAGAGCGAATGTAGGTTCCTTTTGAACATTTTACTTCAAAAGCCAAATCAGGGAGCTCTATCCTCGTTAAATTAAAACTATGGATTTTGACTTTTCTAGGTTTGATTTCTACTTTTTTACCAGCGCGAGCGTATTCATAAAGTCGTTTCCCTTCTTTTTTTAAGGCTGAAAAAAGTGGTGGGCATTGATCAATATGACCTTTAAACTTTTCAGTAGCAGCTATCAAGCTGTCATCATTCAAATGAGTTATCTGGAATTTTTTATCTATCGATGTTTCAGAATCGAAGGAGGGAGTAGTCGCACCAAGTGTAATTATACCCGTATAGGTTTTCTCTAGAGCTTGAAACTCACTTATTTTTTTGGTCATTTTTCCAGTGCAAATTAGTAATAATCCCGAAGCAAGTGGATCGAGTGTTCCAGCATGGCCAACCTTTATCTTATTGAGATTATATTTACTTCTTAAGCCCAACCTAATTTTATTCACGGCCTGAAAAGATGTCCATTCGAGAGGTTTATCAATCAACAGCAATTGCCCGTTAGATATTGATTGTAGATTAAATTCCATTTTAAATGGAATATAGAATAGATATTAGACCAATAATCATACAATAGAAGCTAAAATACTTTAATTGACTTTTTTTAACCAAACTAACCATCCATTTACACGCAAAGATTCCTGTGAAAAAAGCACTCAAAAAGCCAATTAATAATGGGATAATGTTTGGAGACTCAGCGATTAGATTTCCCTCAAGAAGACTTTTTACCATACTGCCAAAAATTAAAGGAATGACCATTAGGAATGAAAAACGGGCAGCTTTATCTCTGTCAATTTTTAAAAGTACTGCAAGGGCAATGGTGGCACCACTTCTAGAAATACCAGGAATAATGGCCACTGCTTGAATTAAACCAATTAGAAATGCATTTTTAAAACCTATAGAACAATTATTTTCATTGATTTGATCGGCCAGGTAAAGTAAAATAGCTGTTATGGTCAGCATAGCTCCTACCAATAAAACTTTCCCATCAAATAAGGATGAAATGAAGTTCTCAAAAAACAGTCCAATTAAAACAGCCGGTATCATTGAAATTAATATTTTAAGAGAAAAATCTAAACTGTTACCTTTTCTAAAACGCAATAAATCAGAAAAAATTAACCAGATGTCTTTTCTAAAAACAAAAACAGTGCTCAAAGCAGTTGCTGCATGAAGGTTAAGGGTAATTAGTAAACTTTGGTTTTGCCTGTAATCATTTCCAAAAATGGCTTTTACCAGTTCTAAATGTCCACTTGAAGAAACGGGTAAAAATTCTGTAAGCCCCTGAATAACACCTAAAATAAGCGATTCTATTGCGCTCATTGACTTTTTTTAGGCAGGGTTAAAATGGCATAAATGGATATTGCAAACCCCAACAACACAAATGTTGGCGCGAGACGAATTCTTTGAAAGCTAAAGATTTCTGGATTAAAAACATTGGGATCTTCACTTCCACCTCCTGCCATTAAAATAAAACCAAATGATATAAATGATAAAGCAATTAGTAGTAATCGATAGTTTCTCTTACCAAATAAAAATTCTTTTTTGACTTCTTTTTTTTTACTCATAGCGATTAATTAGTAAATAGCATCTGATTTAAGATTCAAATAACGTTGTGTAGCAAAGAAAGTACTAATTAGAGTGATCCCCAGGCCAAGAGCTAGAATTGCAGTAAAAATTAATGCTGGTTCAACGGGATTCTCTAATATTTTTAGTTCAGGAAAATAATTATCCATCTCGTAGATTAAAATCCCCAAACATACTAAAGCAATTATTGCTCCGACGAAACCCATAAATAGGTGCGTCTTGATGAAAGGTCGTCTAATAAAGCTTTTCGTAGCTCCAACCAATTGCATAGTTTTTATTATTAATCTTTTATTGTATATGGAAAGTCGAATAGAGCTATTAATTAATAAAACTGCCACCAAAATAAAAAGTCCGCCAGTAAGAATCATCCCAAAGGTTATTTTCTTAATGTTATCATCCAATAGTTCTAATAGCGGCTGATCATAAACCACTTCACTCACATAGCCGTAGCGTTCCATGTCTTTGCTGAGTTTAGAAACCAAGGCAGGATTCAAAAAAGATGCCTTAAAATAAACATCAATGGAATTCATCAAAGGGTTATAGCCTAAAAACTCGATAAAATCTTCACCAATTTCATTCTTGTGACGCAAAGAAGCTTCCTCTTTTGAGACAAAATTTACTTTTTTGGTAGCCGAATTAAGACTCAAGGTTTTTTGTATTTGCTTTAATTCAATTTCTTTAGCAGAGTCTTTAATATAGACAGTCATTGCAATCTGCTCTTTAAAATGGTCAGCAACTTTTTTAGAATTTAATAATAGTATCCCCAAGACTCCAGTCAGGAAAAGAACTAAAGAGATGCTAACCACCACTGATAAATAGGTGGAAATCAACCTTCGTTTATTGAATCTTTCTTCAGGTAACTGCTTCAATTAGGTTAAATTAATTACATAAAATTAAAAAACCATCAATAAAAACAACCCTCAGAGTAGTAAACTTTTTCCTTTCGGTCAATAAGCTTATTTTTATACTTTAAAATGAAGCCCATAAATGGAATATAATTTTCAACAAATCGAAAAAAAATGGCAAACGTTTTGGGCTACTGATCGAACTTTTAGAGCCCATAATCAAAGCGAAAAACCAAAGTTTTATATTTTAGACATGTTTCCTTATCCCTCTGGAGCTGGGCTTCATGTAGGGCACCCTTTGGGTTATATAGCAAGTGATATCATTGCACGTTATAAGAGACATCAAGGATTTAATGTTTTGCACCCTCAGGGTTATGATTCATTTGGATTACCTGCCGAACAATATGCCATTCAAACGGGCCAGCATCCTGCCAAGACAACTAAAACCAATATAAAAAGATATCGCAAGCAACTGAACCGAATGGGTTTTTCATTTGATTGGAGTAGGGAGGTTCAGACCTCCGATCCGAAATATTACCGTTGGACCCAATGGATTTTCCTAAAACTATTTAATTCTTATTATAATACTTCTGTAGATAAGGCCTCTCCTATTACAGAATTGATTTCGGAATTTGAAAGAGAGGGGAATTATAAAGTCTTTGCCCATTGTGAAAAAGGTACTCAGTTATTTGGTGCAGATGAATGGAATGACTTTTCTGAAGTAGAAAAAGAAAAGATTTTACTAAAATACCGTTTGACTTATTTGTCCGAAACGCAAGTTAATTGGTGCCCTGCTTTAGGAACTGTTTTGGCTAATGATGAAATCGTTAATGGTGCATCTGAACGCGGCGGGCACACTGTGACCAAAAAGAGAATGACGCAGTGGAGTATGCGAACTAGTGCTTTTGCTAATCGATTACTAGAAGGACTAGATCAAGTCAACTGGCCTGACTCAATAAAAGAAATGCAAAGAAACTGGATTGGGAAATCTATTGGTGCTAGTATTTTTTTTAAAATTAAAAACAATAAAAATAAATTAGAAGTTTTTACAACCCGCCCTGATACTATTTTTGGAGTAACCTATTTGACACTTGCTCCAGAGCACGAGTTGGTCAAATCAATAGCTACGCCTGAGCAAAAAAAAGAGGTCAAAGATTATATCGCTAAGGTTTCGACTAAATCTGACAGGGAAAGACAGGCTGATGTGAAAAATATTAGTGGTGTTTTTACTGGAGGATATGCTATTCACCCATTCACTAAAGCTAAAATTCCTATTTGGATTGGGGAATATGTTTTAGCTGGATATGGAACCGGGGCAGTAATGGCAGTTCCTAGTGGAGATCAAAGAGATTTTGATTTTGCAAGACATTTTAACCTTCAAATCATTAATATTTTTGATTCTATTGATGTAAGTAAAAAAGCCTTTGAAGAGAAAGGTAATGTAAAACTCATACATTCAAGTTTTTTAAATGGTTTGAAACATAAAGAGGCGATTCAAAAAATTATTTTAGAATTAGAAGAAAATAATTATGGTAGGGGAGCAGTTAATTTTAAACTAAGAGATGCTATATTTAGTCGTCAACGTTATTGGGGTGAGCCGATTCCCATCTATTTTAAGTCAGAAGTTCCATATCCCATATCAGAAAAAAATCTTCCATTAGAATTACCCGATGTTGATAAATATCTACCAACATCTGATGGAAAACCTCCATTAGGTAATGCTAAAAAATGGGCTTGGGACGAAGTAAATGAAAAAGTTGTCTCCGTTGATGAAATTAATCACAAAACTATTTTTCCTATTGAATTAAATACCATGCCTGGATGGGCTGGAAGTTCATGGTATTTTAATCGCTATATGGACACCTCTAATCATGAGCAGTTTGTTGGTAACGAGGCAATTAATTACTGGAAAGAAGTTGATTTCTATATTGGTGGTAGTGAACATGCTAATGGTCATCTATTATACTCACGATTTTGGCAAAAGGCATTGTTTGATTTGGGATACCTGAAATCTGATGAGTATGCAAAGAAATTACTGAATCAAGGTATGATACTTGGTAATTCTGCATTTGTTTATAGAAAAAAGGGAACGCAAAAATTTTTATCCAAAGGTCTTGTAAAAGAAAATGATGTAGAGCCCATCCACGTGGACATTTCATTAGTCAATTCGAGTAATCAATTGGACATAAATAAAGTTAGGAGTTGGCAAAAAGACTTCGAAAAAGCTGAATTCATTCTAGAGGATGGAAAATACATTGTCGGCAGGGAGGTAGAAAAAATGTCGAAGTCAAAGCACAATGTTGTTAATCCCGATGAGATTTGTGATACTTATGGGGCAGATACACTTCGAATGTATGAAATGTTTTTGGGCCCTATCGAGCAGGATAAACCCTGGAATACAGCTGGTATTTCTGGAGTTCATAACTTTCTAAAGAAGTTTTGGAGATTGTTTTATCAAAAAGACCATTTCTTGGTTATTGATGAAGAAGCAAGTGCTGAAAGTCTAAAAGTTACTCATCAAACCATCAAGAAAGTTACTGAAGATATAGAGCGTTTTTCTTTTAATACTTGTGTCAGTAGCTTTATGATATGTATCAATGAACTGACTGCATTGAAATGTTCTAATAGAGAGATTTTGGAACCACTTTTGATTTTGCTTTCCCCATTTGCCCCCCATTTTACCGAAGAATTATGGATGAAGTTAGGGAATACTAATAGTATTGCCTTTGAACCTTTCCCAAAATTCGATCTTAGCAAATTGGAAGAAAAGGTTAAGGAGTATCCCATTTCCTTTAATGGAAAGATGCGCTTCACTCTAAAACTTTCCTTAGAATTAACAATTGAACAAATCAAAGAGGAGGTCATGAATGAAGAAAAAACCCTTTTTCAACTGGGGGGGAGCTCACCTAAAAAGATCATCGTTGTTCCTGGCAAAATAGTTAATATTGTAATTTAATGAATAATATCCAAATTGAGATAATAGGACTTTTTGCTGCCAGTTTTACCACTTTTGCTTTCGTACCTCAGGTTTTTAAAATATTGAGAAGTAGAAATGCTAAAGGGGTTTCAGTTTCGATGTATGTAATTATGCTGATAGGGATCTGTATATGGTTATACTATGGTTTTTTGATTAAAAGTTTGGCTGTAATTATTGCTAATATAATTTCAGGCTTTTTACAATTATTCATTATTCTTTTCGTATTGATTAATCGTAAGAATGAATAGTTGCTTTAAAACCCTAAATCTGGATCTGTCTTTTGATTTGTTGGTCTAATGAAATAAAGGTCTCCGTTCTAGATACTCCTTTAATGGTTTGTATCTTGTGATTCAACACATTCATTAGATGCTGGTTATCCTCACAAAGAATTTTGATAAGTATACTCCAATTTCCGGTCGTATAGTGACATTCAATTACTTCTGGGATTTTTTCAAGTTGTTTAACGGCCTCAGGGTTTCTAATTGCTTTGTCTAGATATATTCCTATAAAAGCCATGGTTTTATAACCTAATACCTTAGGGTTAACTAGGAGCTGTGAACCCGATATAACATTAGTATTCTCTAGTTTTTTTATCCGTTGATGAACAGCTGTACCAGATATTCCTGCAGTTTTTGCTATTTCATTAATTGACTTTCTTGCATCAGTCATAAGTGCCTTAAGGATAATTTTATCCAATCCATCTATAAGTACTTTTTTGCTTTCTTTTTTCAAGTGATTGAGTTAAAATTTTAATCTAAAATATGAATTTAGTTAATGGTTTAAATTACTTAATATTTAAAAAGTTAATTTAAATTTGAATTATGAGAAAATTTAAATTGGCAGGGGCATTTTTTGCTCTCTTATCTCTTGTTTTAGGTGCCTTTGTAAGTCATTTTTTAAAATCTTATTTAGATTTACGGGAGTTAGATGCTTTTGATACAGGAATAAGGTATATGATGTATCATGGACTTAGTATGCTTATTCTAGCCGGATTTGAAATCCCAAAAAACACCTTGATTTTTCGACTTTTTTTTTGGGGAACCGTACTCTTCAGCTTAAGTATTTTTCTACTATGTCTTCAAAATATTTTTTCAATGGATCTATCATTTTTGGGCCCAGTCACTCCATTAGGTGGAGCTTTATTAATTTCAGCTTGGATAATTTTGATTTTGAGAATTCTAAAGAATAAAAGCAAATAGACGAAATCTAATTTCCAACATTGCGGATATATTTTTCAATAGCCATACTCATTGATGGGGTTTCGGGTGTCGGAGCCTTAATATCAATCCTTAGCTTAGCATTGTCTGCTGCTTTTTCGGTGGCATTTCCAAAGGCTGCTATTAGAGTATTTTTTTGCTCGAAATCAGGAAAGTTCTTTAAAAGTGATTCAATACCAGAGGGGCTAAAAAAAACTAGAACATCATAGTACACGTCTCTCAAATCTGAAAGATCACTCACCACTGTCCTGTATAATTGTGCTCTATTCCAATTGATTCCCATCTCGTTTAGACAATTTGGTATACTTGGCTTAAGAACGTCAGATGATGGAAGTAAAAAACGTTCTTTCTCAAATTTTTTGAAAATTGCTTCCAAATCATTTATGCTTCGATCCCCTACATATATTTTTCTTTTTCTGTAAACGACATATTTTTGAAGGTAGTAGGCGACCGCTTCAGATTGACAAAAGTATTTTGTTGCATCGGGAACCTTGTAACGCATTTCTTCAGTAATTCTAAAGAAGTGGTCAACAGCATTCCTGCTAGTTAGTACTATATTATTATAGTCTGAGAAGTTAATCTTTTGCAAACGTACCTCTTTAGCAGTCAATCCCTCAACATGAATAAAAGGGCGAAAATCGATTTTTAGTTTGTGCTTTTCCTTTAACCTTGAATAAGGAGATTTATCGCTTAAAGGCTCAGGTTGTGATACTAAAATAGTTTTCACTTTCATACTTTATTTTTTATTTATAAAAGTTTAATAAAATATTTTGTAGAGCCAAAGCCAAGGCGCTAATTTAAGACCACAAATATATAAAAATATATAGAAAGAGTATTGAGGTTCTCGTAATGCAATGTTTAAATATAATATTGTGTGTGAAATAATGATTAATAGCGAGGTTGCTATTGATATCAATAGAATTAAATCTTGTATTTGATTAGAACCGTAATATAATATTACAAAATTGGATAAAACAAAAATACTAATCGATCCGTGGAAGCTTAAACTATTATAAATTGTTCTACTTACTATTTTGCCTAAACCAGAATACCAAGAAATAATTTTCAAGAAAAAGTATCTGAAACTAACAATAGAGGTTATTGAAATTATAAAATATAGAAATGGAATATTTCCGAATGAACGTGAAAATATACTTTTATAAAAAAAATAACTCAGTATAGAATAGCTAATAAAAATGATTGATAATAAAAAAAAATTGAATAAACTGAAAGGATTGAAGAAGTTGTCTTTTTCATGAATAATTGAAATGCTATTAATTTTCCAAAATTTCAAAAAATTAGTTGTTTGACTGGGGTTTCTTTTGTAAAGAGAAACAATTAGAAAAAAAATTAATAATATTAATAATGTTACCCAATCTTCATTTTGCCTTAATTTATTTATCGATTCAAACATGAAATAAAAATAAGGAAGTATTCTCATACAAAGTTTTATTTCCATCGATTTAGTAAATTTACACTCTACCTATGGAAAAAGCGCTAGTTATTATTCCAACTTATAATGAGGCTGAAAACATAAAAAAAGTAATTGAGGCCTCAATTAGAGAAAAGAAATTTGATATTTTAGTTGTTGACGATTCCTCTCCCGATGGTACAGCAATTATTGTAAAAGAAATTATTGAATTATATCCAAAGAAGATTTTTTTAGAGGTTAGAAAAAATAAAGATGGGCTGGGTAGAGCATATGTTCATGGTTTCAAATGGGCTGTTAACAAAAAGTATGATTACATTTTCGAAATGGATGCAGATTTTTCACATAATCCAAGTGAACTGGTTTCAATGCTTGAGCACTTAAAGGAAGGTAAAGATATGGTTGTTGGTTCAAGATATATTAAAGGAATCAATGTTGTCAATTGGCCTCTAGGTCGTATACTATTATCCTATTTTGCCTCTGTTTATGTAAGATTAATTACTTCAATGCCCATAAAAGATCCTACAGCGGGTTTTGTTGGATACAAAAGAGAAGTATTGGAAGCAATAGCACTCGATAAAGTTAAATTTGTTGGATATGCTTTTCAAGTTGAAATGAAATATAAAACATGGCGAAAAAAATTCAGTTATATTGAACACCCAATAATCTTTACTAATAGAACTCTCGGGTTGTCAAAAATGGATCGAAGAATAATTTGGGAAGGTTTATTAGGAGTTATGATTTTGAGAATTAATGATATTTTTGGCTTAAATAAATGAGGGAAATTTTAATAAAGGACGCTAGTCTAGTCAATGAGGGAAAGGTCATTCAAAAAGACTTATTAATAAAAGGGGAGACTATAGCATTAATCTCTAATTCTATTTGCCCTTTAAGTTCAATGGAAGTTATTGATGCAAAGGGATTACATCTATTGCCTGGCTGGATTGATGATCAGGTTCATTTCCGAGAGCCAGGTTTGACTCACAAAGCTACTATCGCAAGTGAATCAAGAGCCGCTGTAGCTGGTGGAATAACATCTTTTTTAGAAATGCCTAATACCATACCGCAAACCACTGATTTTAAAGCATTATTGAACAAGCATGTCATTGCTGCTAGAAGCTCTATTGCAAATTTTGGATTTCTCTTTGGTGGTACAAACGAAAACCTAAAAGATATTATTCAAATAGATGATTCTAAAGTAGCTGGTATAAAATTATTTTTGGGTTCTTCAACTGGAGAAATGCTTGTAGATGACGAAAAAGTTCTAGAGGAAATCTTTTCAAAAACCACCCTTCCTATTGCTGTTCATTGTGAGGATGAGTCAACTATTAAAAATAATTTATCGAAATATAGAAAGAAATATGGGGATAATATTCCAATTGAAAAACATCACAAAATCAGAAGCGAAAATGCTTGCTATCTTTCCTCCTCCAAAGCTATTTCAATAGCAAAAAAAACAGGTGCAAGATTACACGTTTTTCATTTATCTACAGCTAAGGAAACACATTTATTTTCAAATAGTAAACCTTTGGCTTCTAAACAAATTACGGCGGAGGTTTGTGTTCACCACTTATATTTTTCTGAAGACGATTATAAAGAAAAGGGTAATCTTATAAAATGGAACCCTGCAGTTAAAAAAGAATCTGATCGCGATGAGCTTTGGAAAGCACTTAATGACGACAGAATTGATATCCTTGCTACTGATCATGCTCCTCATACATTCAAGGAAAAACAAAATTTATATACTTCAGCTCCATCCGGAGGTCCGATGGTACAGCATGCTTTAATCGCTTTATTGACTGAGGCTCAAAAAGGTAAAATCACCCTTGAAAAACTTGTTGAAAAAGCTTGTCACAACCCAGCTATTCTTTTCAAGATTCAAAATCGAGGATATTTGAGAGAAGGTTATTTCGCCGATTTGGTTTTAGTGGATTTGAACAAAAAAACAACTGTTACAAAGGAAAATATATTATACAAATGTGGTTGGTCTCCATTTGAAGGAACAACTTTTGATGCTTCGATTGAAAAAACTTTTGTAAATGGTAATTTAGTCTATGATCAAGGCGAAATAATTGAGTCTTCTTTAGGAAGAAAATTAACCTTTGACAGAAAAAAGCTTTAAATGAAAAGGTTTATTATAATTATATCGCTTTCATTTCTTTATTCTTGTTCACAGCTTAAAGACAGAAATCCTCCTAAGAATTTAATTGGAGAAGAATTGATGAGTAAAATAATGTTGGATGTTATCTTAATGAAGAATATCAACCGTAATGGATATGCAATGAAGGAAAAAAGAAATCTTTTGGTTGATCAATATATTCTTCAGAAATATGGGGTAGACAGCCTACAGTTTTATAAAAGTCAGGATTTTTACTTAAAAAATCCGAAGGAATATAGTTATATATTTGAAATAATTCAATCTAAATTAAATAAGTTAAAGGATAGTCTACAAAAAATTGAGATTGAAGAGAGACTTGATTAGTGGGCTATATTTTATCCAAATTGATTTGTTTTTTTATTGAAAGCCCGATTGGTGTATATTTAAAATCGATATAGGATTTAATTTTCTCACCACTTATTTTAGTATTATCAAAAATCATTTTTATTAATGCTTTAGTTAAGAATCTTTTTCTTAATCCAATTACTTCAAGCAAATATTCAACCAGCCAAAAAATGTAAAGAAATGCTTTAGGTACTTTAATAACCATATAGTTTTTTTCTTTTGCTTTTAACAAAGCTAGAATCATTGATTTCCAAGACCAGTTCTCAGCAACTAAAGCAAACCTTTCAGACTTTATTCCTGAATCCATTAATTTAATCATAACAGATATCACGTCCCCTACCCATACATAGCCACTTATTCCAGGGGTGTAAAAACTGAACCAATTTTTCATGTACTTAGTTTTTTTTTTCCATAGGACTATCTGTACCCAAAACAATACCAGGATTAACTATTGCTACATCAAGACCTTCTTGGCTACCTCTCCAAACCTCCATTTCGGCGCCATATTTCGAATAGCCATATGGAGTTTTGTCAATATTATTATCCCAGGTACTATTTTCATTAACTGTAGTCTCGTTTTCTTCTGAACCAAGACTAGCAACAGAGCTTACATAAACAAGTTTTTCAATATTATTTTTAAGGCACAGATTAACGATATAAGATGTTCCTTTTTGATTGACTTCGTAAAGCTTTTGACTATCGCTGAAAGCGAATGATATAAAAGCAGCACAATGATATACTTTCTTTACACCTTGAAAAGCTTCAATCAAGCTGGGTAAATCTCTTAATTCTGCTTTTTTCCAAATAATTCTTTCAAACCTTAAATTACCATCAGGGAATTTAGATCTAAATAAAGCAGCAATTTTATCCTTATTGGATTTGTATCTGTAGGTTGCTACAATATTACACTTATTACATTCGGCCAATTTATACAATAAATTAGAACCTATAAATCCCGTAGCTCCTGTCACAAGAATCATACATTAAAAATAATGCTTTTTAAAGAATAATTTTTTGTTTTACTCCATAAATCTATCTTTGTAGAGCAAACTTAAACAATGCAAAAAAATTTTGTAAAAGAGCTTCGATGGCGTGGAATGTTACATGACATCATGCCCGAAACTGAGGATTATTTACTTAAAACTCCCTCTGCGGGATATATTGGCTTTGATCCTACTTCAGATTCGCTTCACATTGGAAGCCTAGTGCAAATTATGATATTGATTCATTTTCAAAATGCTGGCCATCAGCCAATTGTACTAGTTGGAGGAGCAACAGGAATGATTGGTGACCCTTCAGGTAAATCCGATGAAAGAAATTTACTTGATCCTGAAAGCCTTAAAAAAAATATTGATGGAATTAGAAGTCAGTTAAATAAGTTTCTTGATTTTGATTCCAATGAAAAGAAAGGAGCAAGATTGGTCAATAATTATGACTGGATGAAACATTATACGCTCATTGATTTTTCTAGAGAGGTTGGAAAATATTTGACGGTAAACTACATGATGGCTAAAGATTCTGTTAAAAAGCGTTTAGGGATAGAGGCAAAAGTTGGAATGTCTTTCACAGAATTCACTTATCAACTGTTTCAGGGATATGACTTTCTTCATCTTTTTAAAAACATGGATTGTAAAATTCAGATGGGAGGAAGCGATCAATGGGGTAATATTACTACAGGCACAGAGTTGATTCGCAGAAAAGTCGGGGGAAAAGCTTATGCAATTACTTGCCCCTTGATTACTAGGGCAGATGGGGCCAAATTCGGTAAGACTGAGGGAGGGAATGTGTGGTTAGATAAATCAAGGACATCCCCATACAAATTCTATCAATATTGGTTCAATTCATCCGATGAGGATGCGGAGAGCTACATAAAGATCTTCACCCTGCTGGATCAAGAAAAGATCTCAAGTTTGATTTTAGAGCACAGGTCTATGCCACACGTAAGACTCTTGCAAAAAACAATTGCAGAGGAGGTCACCAGGATGGTACATTCTGATAAAGACCTTGAAAAAGCAAAAAAAGCCAGTCAAATCCTTTTTGGAAAATCTACAGCTGATGATTTAAAAAAACTCGATCAACAAACATTCCTAGAGGTCTTTGAAGGAGTACCTCAATCAGAAATTTCTCGAGCTGATTTCAATAATGGAATTGATATGATTAATCTTTTAGTTAATAAAACGAATTTCCTCAAATCAAATGGCGAGGCAAGAAGAGCATTAAGTGAGAACTCTATATCGGTAAACAAAACTAAAGTAGTTGAAAAATATACGATTGGCGAAGAAGACTTAATCGACAATCAATTTATATTGCTACAAAGAGGTAAAAAAAATTACTTTATTATCAAATTACCAGCTTAAAACACCATCAAATTGCAACCTCTTGCCTCAGAGTGGTCATAGCGCCCCATGATTTCAAACTTTTTTTTAGAATGTACTTTTCCAATATCATCAGTAGCTATAAACGCACAGGAGTCCCTGTTAGCTAAATCAATAATATTAATTCCACCTGTTTGTCCATTTTGAAGTGCCTGAAATGGATCTTGGTTTTCTCGAATTGAAACTCGCATCCAGGGTTGGCATTCGAATATACCGTCACCATTCGAATAAGCCTGAGAAAGAAGCTCCGTCATACCATACTCTGAATGAATTTTTTTACAGCCAAACCCTTCACTTAAAATCTTATGAAGTTCCATTCGAGTAATTTCTTTTCGTTTTCCTTTCATTCCTCCTGTCTCCATGATTAAGGTATTTTTGAGATGAAACCGGTTGCATTCTAATAAATCTAAAAGTGCAAAAGAAACACCAAGTAAAATAGTCTTTTGGCCTCGAGACTCTAAAAAATTAATCTTTTGAACCAAATCTTCAAAGTTGTCAAGGTAAAAACCACTTTCAATGTTGCCGCTTTTTTGAATTATTTCCTTTACCATGAAAATCAACGAAGAATTTTTTTGCTCTGTATAAGATGGAAGGAGTGCTAAAAAAACATAATTTGAAAATTTACCATAAAAATTTTCAAAGCCTTTAGTGAAGCTGTTAGTGTAATCTTCCAAATTTCGATAAAAGTGTTTTGAAGGGACGAGCCCCGATGTTTTACTTGAACTAAAATAGCCTTTAGGTTCTTTCTCAAAAGAAACAACTTTCTTGGACTTAAAAAAAGATATTGGTAAATGTGGAATATCTTCAACTTTTTTTACATCACAAGGATTTCTGTTAATTAAATCACAAAAAGAGCGATAAACAGTGTTTTTTTTATATTGCAAATTAAATATATCTAATGCTAACTTTTCGAAAGACAAACTTGAATTAACTTCCCAAAAATTTTCAAAAGAAAGAGGATTAGTGATCATTTACTTTAGGGAACTACTAAACGGCTTAATCCCAAGTAATTCCCCTGTTTTAATTTAACTATATATATGCCACGCGTAAGATTAGGGAGTTGGATTTGATTATTTAGAGTAATCGTCTTAAAAACCTCTTTCCCTAAAATATTCAAAACAGCGATTTCCTTTGTTTCAGATCTTGGAGAAATAAAATTTAATAAATCTCCAACGAGAGGGTTGGGGTATAATTTAAAATCAAGTTTTAGAAACAGATCTTGTGCCGCTAATGATAATTCAGATCCTTTGAAGTTAATAGATTGATTTTCATCATATTGTGTGAAAGCAATGGTGCATGTAGTTGCCATTAAAAAAATAAAAACATTCCTGTACATGATTAAAAATTACCTTTAAATCAAAGTTAACAAAATTAAGCTTAGTGTTTAATTTTAAGCTAATTATATAAGTATTTGTTAACATAATCAAGGGGATAAATTTTTATATTAGTGAAATATAAAAGCGATGAAAAAAAAAGACATCAAAATTCTGTTGGTAGATGATGAGCCAGATGTAATTGAAATTATAAGATACAACTTGGATCAAGAGGGGTATAAGATTTATACTGCCTCTGATGGTCAAGAGGCTTTGAAAAAAGCCAAAAAAAATATACCAAATTTAATTATTATGGATGTGATGATGCCCAAGATGGACGGAATTGAAGCTTGTGAGCGGTTGAGAAACGACGTGTGTTTTAATGATACAATTATTATGTTCTTAACAGCAAGGGGAGAGGATTATTCTTACGTTGCTGCATTTGAGGCAGGAGCTGATGACTATGTAACTAAGCCAATCAAACCTAAAATAATTGTTTCTAAAGTTAAAGCATTATTAAGACGTTTAAAAAAAGAAGAACAAACTCAAGAAAAAATTGAAATAGGTAAGCTAATCATTGACAGGGATCAGTATGAAGTCAGTCATATGGGGAAATTATTTTCAATGCCTAGAAAGGAATTTGAATTACTTTATTTACTCGCTTCGAAGCCAGATAAGGTGATTAAAAGAGAAAAAATTATGGAAATTGTATGGGGAAGTGAAGTGGTTGTAGGTGATCGAACAATTGATGTCCATATCAGAAAGCTCCGTGAAAAAATTGGCGATAAATATTTTAAAACGGTAAAGGGTGTAGGCTATAAATTTATAAATTTATCAAAATAGGTGTCCATACTTAAGAACTTCAAAACAGCTATCACATTATCAGCTATGCTGACAATTATAATGTTGTTTTTGATTTCCTTATTATTTTATTTTTTGGAAATTAATTTGCATTACAAAGAATTCACCTTCATAATTATTATCAATTTAATATTTTTTTTATGTTCGGTTTTATTGATTTATTTTAGAATTGAAAGATTCATCTTAAATAAGGTTAAAGGGATTTACAGTGACTTATTACCCTCTGGGGTATCTCAAAATAAAATGACTATTCAATCAGATATAGAAGTTTTAAAAAAAGGTCTGCGAAAATTTGCTGACGACAAAAAGCTTGAGATTGAATCATTAAAATACAAAGAAAATTACCGTAAAGAATTCATTGGTAATCTATCTCACGAATTAAAAACACCCTTATTTACAATTCAGGGCTATGTTTTGACTTTACTTCAGGGGGCTATAAAAGATAAGGAAGTAAGAGATAAATATTTGAAGCGAACAGCAAAAGGAGTGGAAAGATTGATTTATGTTGTTAAAGATTTAGACTTGATTACTCAATTTGAATCAGGTATAAAATCAATTGATAGGACATCATTTGATGTCATTAAACTGATTGAAAACGTTTTTGATCTCCTTGAAATGCAAGCTACTAAAAATGAAATATCTCTTGCTTTTGACAAGGAATATTTTAATCCTGTCTTTGTGTATGCAGATGCGCAGAGAATTCAACAGGTTCTGACTAATTTGATTATTAATTCTTTAAAGTATGGAGTCGAAAATGGAAAGACTGAGGTCGCAATTCAAGATGTAAATTCTGAAAAAATTGTCATTCGTATTACCGACAATGGAGAAGGTATTGCCGAAGAGCATATTCCAAGACTATTTGAACGTTTTTACAGGGTAGATAAAACAGGAAATAGAAAACAAGGAGGATCTGGTTTAGGACTTGCTATTGTTAAGCATATTATTGAGGCGCATCAAGAAAAACTTCTTGTTGAGAGCACCCCTGGAGTGGGTTCAGAGTTTTCATTTACTTTACAGCGTGAAGAAAAAAAGTTTCACGAAATTGATCGTTAATTTTTTCAATTCCTAAATTTGTATATCTAAATCATTTTGGTGGGGAGTAAAAATAAATTAAAACGTTTTGAAGAAAATGAAACTTTTAAGAATGTCATTCAACCTGGGAGAGCTGAGCTTGAAAAAGATTCATTTTACTTGAAAGGGAGTTGGAATAAATCCTATTTTAAAAATGACAAACCTATCGTTTTGGAGCTTGGATGCGGAAAAGGAGAGTATACCATTCACTTGGCTGGTCTAAACCCACAAAAAAATTTTATTGGAATAGATATTAAAGGAACAAGGTTCTGGTGTGGAGCCAAGACGGCTTTGGAAGAAAAAATGAAAAATGTTGCTTTTGTAAGAGCTCAAATAGAACTTATTGATAGACTATTTGTCCCTCAAGAGGTAAAAGAGATTTGGATAACCTTTCCTGACCCTCAAATAAAATTTAAAAGGACAAAGCACCGTCTGACGAATCCGTCTTTTTTAGAAAGCTATCGAAAGATACTGTTTAAAGAGGGTTTTATTCATCTTAAAACTGATAGTGAATTTCTTCATGGTTATACATTAGGAATTTTAAATGATGACAAATATGAAGTTTGTTATGCTCATCACGACATATATAAAAACTCTCATGTCCCGGAACAAGCAATTTCAGTCCAAACTTTTTATGAAAAGATTTATTTGGATCAAAATAAACCGATTAGTTATATCAAATTTAAATTTAACTAATGTCCGAGTTTTTTTCTAATGTTTATAGAGTGGTCAAAAAAATACCTGAAGGTAAAGTTACTTCTTACGGAGCGATAGCTCGATACTTGGCTAGCCCTAAAAGTTCACGAATGGTCGGATGGGCTATGAATGCAGCTCACAATAATAATGATATACCTGCACATCGAGTTGTTAACCGGGTAGGTTTGCTTACCGGAAAACATCATTTTCCTGGTATAAGTTTAATGCAGCAACTATTGGAAAACGAGGGGATAATCATAAATGATGATCAAATCGTCCACTTTCAAGATCATTTCTGGGATCCTGTAATGGAACTTCCTCCATTTGAAATCGATTTGTAAACTTTTGTTTACGAACAGATTAAACTATATTTGCAAATAATATATGTAAGGAGTTAATTTGAAATTTACAAAAAAAGAAGTTGAGCAGGCATTAAAAACCATTACTACACCCGGAGCAAGGGAAAACCTAGTTGATAGTGGAGCGATTTCAAATTTAATGATTTTTGGAGATGAGATTGACCTGGATATTCGACTGCAAAATCCAACTTTACAAGCTAGAAAAAAACTTGAGGTTTCAATTATGCAAGTGATCCACGAGAAGGTATATGCGAAGGCAAAAATTAAAATTAATACCCAAGTAGAAGCTCCCAAAAAGACAGCAAATTTTTCAAAGGGACAGCCTATTCCTGGAATTGATTCTATAATTGCTATCTCCTCAGGAAAAGGAGGAGTTGGAAAATCTACTGTTACAGCTAATATTGCTGTGACTTTAGCCCAGATGGGTTGTAAAGTAGGTGTTTTAGATGCAGATATATATGGGCCCTCAATACCCACAATGTTTGACATGGAAGGCGCGAGACCTTTGTCCATAAAGAAAGATGGCAAGTCTAAAATGGCGCCGGTTGTAAACCATGGGGTGAAAGTTTTGTCGATAGGGTTTTTTACTCAGCCCGATCAGGCGGTAATCTGGCGAGGCCCAATGGCCGCTAAAGCTCTTAACCAATTAATTTTTGATGCTGATTGGGGAGAATTAGACTTTCTTTTGATTGATCTTCCTCCTGGTACAGGGGACATTCACCTTAGTATTGTTCAATCTTTACCATTAAATGGATCAGTGGTTGTTAGTACGCCTCAAAAAATTGCTTTGGCTGACGCTAGAAAGGGTATTGCAATGTTTAATCAAGAAAATATTCAGGTACCTGTACTAGGAATAATTGAGAATATGGCTTACTTTATTCCCTGGGAATTACCAGACAAAAAATATTATATTTTTGGTCAAAATGGGGCTGAGAATCTAGCCAGTGATAAAAAAGTACCCTTTTTGGGGGCCATCCCATTGGTTCAAAGTATTAGAGAGTCTTCAGATGTCGGTCGTCCCGCTGCACTTCAAGATGGAACACCAATACAAAAATCATTGGTTGATGTTACCCGAAAGATGGTAAATCAACTACTTAAAAGAAATATTAACTTACCCCCAACAAAGGCAGTTGAAATTACTAATTTAGTTGGCTGTTCAGCAATTAAATAATCAATTATGGAAACGAAAGAAATTGAAGAAAAAGTATTGATTGCTCTTGATGAGATTAGACCCTTTCTTGCTACAGATGGAGGAGACATTTCATTGGTAGGTATCGAGAAGGATAGGCTTGTAAAAGTCCAACTTCACGGTGCATGCGTATCTTGTAATGTCAATCAAATGACTTTGAAAACTGGTGTTGAAATGACTATCAAAAAATATGCTCCTCAAATTGAAAAGGTTATCAGTGTTGAGTCTTAATACTTTATGATAAAATCAGATATCATAATCATTGGTGCAGGACCCGCAGGTTTATTTGCTGTTTTTGAAGCAGGACTTTTAAAGCTCAAGTGTCATTTAATAGATTCACTTCCAGTCCCTGGAGGTCAGTGTGCAGAAATTTATCCTAAAAAGCCAATCTATGATATTCCATCTCAGCCTGAAATTTTAGCAGGAGATTTAGTTTCAAAATTAATGGAGCAA
>MDTB01184549.1_pt1 | contig 20728 bp, 20 predicted proteins | sample 811161 | NCBI WGS metagenome assembly MDTB01 (sample SAMN05326650, study PRJNA326480) | marine metagenome | isolation source: seawater | place: Mediterranean Sea | collected 2009
AGTATAAATAGTTCTTAGTATAGGTATACGTTTAAATAATCCGTCTATAATTTGTAAAAATTTTCTACCAAAAAAAGATAGAGATAAACCTCCTACTATTGTAATTAATACCACTGTCAAAATTATTTCTAATCCTATTATAGAGTATGGAAGATATGTATTTGGGTTTAGATAATCTGGTATTAAACCGGCAGATAAATCAATTAAAAATTTACTTAAAAAAAGAGTAAAACCTATTGGTATTAAAACAACAACACCAGTAAAAAAGTAGTTCCTTAAACGAAGAGCTATTGATTTTTTTTTGATTTTTGCCATTTAAATTTTTCTTTTAATTATACAATTTTATTGTTTAAATTAATATATCTAAGTAAAGTAGTATTTATCAAAATTTTATAAAAATGAATAGAAGAAAATTTCTTAATTATGTAGGATGTGGCTGTTGTAGTCTTATTGTTAACTCTTGTACTACAGCACCAATTACTGAAAGAAAACAATTAAAGATTATCCCTGAAGCAAAATTAAACATGCAAGCTGCACAAATTTATGAGCAAATTAAAGAAAAGGAAAAAATGAGTGATGATAAAAAATCGCTTAATAAAATTAGAGAAATTGGAAAAAAAATGGAAGACTCTATAAGTGAATATTTTAGCCAAACTAATCAAATTGATCCTACAGCTAATTTTAATTGGGAATACATACTTATAGATAATGATAAAGTTAAAAATGCTTGGTGTATGCCCGGAGGAAAAATTGGGGTTTATACTGGCATGTTAGATGTAACTAAAAATGAAGATGGATTGGCAGCAGTAATGGGCCACGAAATTGCACACGCTGTAGCAAAACATTCAGTAGAAAGAGCTAGCAGATCTGTTTTGCTTAATACAAGTACTCAACTATTTGATATTTTAACAGGTGGAAAATTATCTCAAGTTAATAGAGTAACAGGGATGAATACAGTTGGACTTTTATCACAAATAGGAATTATGAACCCTTTTACACGAAAGCAAGAAACTGAAGCAGATTATTTAGGAATGATTTTTTCATCATTATCAGGTTATGACATAAGAGAAACAAAAAAATTATGGGAAAGAATGAAAGAGGCAAATAAAGGAAAAGAGCCACCAGAATTTATGAGCACTCATCCATCTTCAACAAATAGAATTAAAAATTTAACAGATTGGGAAAATGCTGTAATATTAGACTTTCCACCAATCGAATTAAGCTGATATTTATTATCAAAATTTTTTTGGTGAGCCCTGATGGACTCGAACCATCGACCCATTCCTTAAAAGGGAATTGCTCTACCAACTGAGCTAAGGGCCCCAATAAAAAATATTAAGATTAATGATAAATTTTCTTATAATTTTAAAAAAAGCTTTTGGTGAAGTCCTCTTTAAAATTTTTAAATTTCTTTACACTTAAAAATTTAAACAAAAAAAATATTTAAACTTAGATAATTTTTAATACCAAAAAATATTTTTTTATTCTAAAACTTTAAAAAATGCAAATAATAAAATTACAATTTACCCATGTATTTATCGTGAAATTGGTTAAATGTCCCCTTTTCGATGTTTTCTCTGATTGATCTCATTAATTCTTGATAAAAATTAATATTATGTAGAGTCAAAAGCATCGAGGCTAAAATCTCATTTGTATTGAATAAATGATTTAAATAGTTTTTTGAATATTTATTAAGAGCGAAATTAGTGCAATTTTTATCTAAAGGTTCATTATCAGAACTATATTTCTTATTTTTTATATTGATTCGACCATTCCACGTAAAAGCTAAACCAGTTCTGCCTGATCTAGTTGGTAAAACACAATCGAACATATCAATGCCTCTTTTTACTGCACCAATGATATCTGAAGGGGTACCAACACCCATCAAATATCTGGGTTTATCCACTGGCATATGTTCTTTGATATTTTCAAGAACTTCAAACATTTCACTTTGAGTCTCTCCAACAGCTAAACCTCCAATTGCGTAACCATCAAAGTTAATTTTAGTTAAAGCATTTAAAGACTTAATTCTTAAATCCTTAAATAGACCTCCCTGAACAATACCAAATAAAGCTTTTGTAGGGTTGGATCCAAAAGCTTTCTTGGATCTTTCAGCCCAATGTATCGATAAATCCATTGATTTATTAATTATATTATAGTCGTTAGTTTTTTTTGGACATTCATCCATAATCATAACTATGTCCGAATTTAAACCTTTTTGTATTTTAATACTTTCTTCTGGACTAAGAATAAATTTTTTACCATCTACATGAGAGTTAAATATTGCACCTTTTTTTCTATCAACTTTATTTAACTTTGATAAAGACATTACTTGAAAACCACCAGAATCTGTAAGTATAGGCAACTTACAATTCATAAACTTATGAAGACCTCCAGCGGAAATAATTCTATCTACACCTGGTCTAATCATTAGATGATAAGTATTTGATAGAATAATCTCACTGCCTGTTTTTATTATATCATCTACAAAACATGCTTTTATAGTAGCTTGAGTACCAACAGGCATAAATGCTGGTGTATGAATATTGCCTCTACTAGTTTTAATTAATCCTGTTCTTGAAAATTTATCTTTATGAATAACGTTAAAAGAAAATTTTTTCAAAGTAACAAAATTTTTTTATAAAGATTTGAAGCTTATAATTTTATCAGGTTCTACAACTGATCCATTATTATTTTGATCACCTTTTTTTATGTTATCTACATATTCCATACCTTCAATAACTTTTCCAAAAACAGTGTACTGACGATCTAAAAAAGATGCCTCTTTAAAGCATATAAAAAATTGACTATTAGCACTGTTAGGATCTGATGATCTAGCCATAGATAGAGTCCCCCTTTCATGAGGTAAATTATTAAATTCTTGTTTTAAATCAGGCAAATCAGAACCTCCCATGCCAGCTCTTTTAATATCATAATTATTATTAGATGAATTACCAAACTTCACGTCACCTGTTTGAGCCATAAATCCTTCAATTACTCTGTGAAAAACTACATTATCGTACTTACCCTCATCAGCTAATTGTTTAATTCTTTTTACATGATTAGGTGCCACTTCCGAAAAAAGTTCTATTTTAACATCTCCATCTTTCAATTTTAAAATCATTATGTTCTCCTCTGCTTTTACATTGTTGTTTAATATTAAGATAAAAAAAAATAAATTAAATATTATTTTATTCATATTTATCTTTTAAAGATCTAATAGTACTTTTGGTAGTAAATTTTTTAACATTTCCACCTAACTTGATAATCTCTTTAACAAATTTTGAAGAAATAATTTGATTTTCTACGTCTGACATTAGAAATATTGTTTCAATATTATTATTCAATTTTCTGTTCATTCCAGCTAATTGGAATTCATATTCGAAATCCGAAGCAGCTCTCAAACCTCTTAAAATTATATTAGACTTATATTTTTTACAAAGATCTGTGGTTAAAGTATCAAAAGAAATAATGTTAACTTTTGTTTTGTTAAGTTTCAAATCAAAAAAAAGTGCTTTTTTAACAATTTCAATTCGTTCATTTGATGAGAAAAGATAATTTTTACTATTTCCATCTGATACCGCAACAATAATTTTATCAAATAATTTTAATGCTTTCTTAATAACATCTATATGACCATAAGTAATTGGGTCAAATGTTCCAGGATAAATAGCAATTTTTTTCATTAGATTAAGTTATCATCTATTCTAATTGCAGAAACAACTTTTTCATCTCCTGACAATTTAATTATCCTAACACCTTGAGTATTTCTTCCTGCGGTTCTAATTTCTTTAACAGCCACTCTAATTACTCTACCTTTGTTTGTAGAAATTAAAATTTCATCTCCATCAAAAATAGGAAATGAAGAAGCTACATTTCCATTTCTTGGTGAGTTAATAATTCCGATTATTCCTTTTCCACCTCTATTTGTTACTCTATAATCATAATGAGAGGTTTTTTTACCATAACCATTTTCTGTAATCGAAAGAATGAATCGTTCTTTAGCTTTAAGTTCTGATTTTTCATCTTTATTAATCTTTCCATTTTTCTTTAGTTTATCTTGATCAACAATTGATAATGAAACTATTTCATCATTTGGTGTTAAATTTATACCTTTTATACCTTTTGAAGATCTTCCTTTAAATATTCTTAATTTTTGAGACTCGAACCTTATACATTTACCATTTTTTGTGCTTAGCATTATGTCCTGATTTTCATTACAAATAATTACACCAATAATTTTATCATTAGAATCAAGTTTCATTGCAATTTTACCACCAGCATTAATTGAAGAAAAATCTTCTAAACTATTTTTTCTAATTTTTCCCTGAGCTGTAGCAAAAACGATCTGTAAATTTTTCCATTCAGATTTATCCTCAGGAAAAGGCATTATAGAAGTAATAGATTGGTGGTTTTTTAAAGGTAAAATATTGAATAAAGATTTACCTTTAGAAGTGGCTGATCCTTCAGGAATTTTCCAAGCTTTAACTTTATAGACCAATCCTTCAGATGAAAAAAATAATACTGACGTGTGAGTGTTAACTGAAAGAGTTTGTACTACAGAATCCTCATCTCTTGTAGTGATTCCAGATTTTCCTTTTCCGCCTCTTTTTTGTTGTTTTACGCTACTTAAGGCTCCTCTTTTAATATAGCCTTTAAGGGTGACAGTTATTATGACAGATTCTTTTTGTATTGTTTCTTCTATGTCATAATTCAGTATTGCATCTATAATTTTTGTCCTTCTAGGTAAGGAAAATTTTTCTTTTATAGTTTTTAATTCTTCAGAAATGACTCTTAATAACTCTTTTTTAGAATTTATAATTTTTTTATATTTATTTATTAGTTCAGATAGTTTTTTTATTTCAGCTTCAATTTCATTAATACCTAGAGCTGTTAGTTTTTGAAGTCTTAATTCTAAAATTGACATTACTTGTGTTTCGGTAAATAAATAATGACTCTTAGATTTTTTATTTTCAATTAATGATAAGAATTTTAACGATTTATTAATCTTCCATTTATTATTTAATAAGGATTTTTTTGCATCCTCTGGGGTTTTGGAAGACCTTATAATTTTTATTACCTTATCTAGATTTTCAACTGACACTGATAAACCTATCAATACATGAGCTCTATCTTCTGCTTTTTTAAGCTCAAATTTTGTTTTTTTTATTACAACATCTTCTCTAAAAGATAAAAAGTTAGTTAAGAAATCTTTTAAATTACAAGTTTTTGGTTTACCATCTACAATAGCTAGTGTATTAAAACCAAAAGAACTTTCAATCGAAGTATTTTTATATAATTGTCTTTTAATAGTTTCTGGCTCAATACCATTTCTAAGATCTATAGCAACTCTTATTCCTTCTCTATTAGATTCATCTCTTATATCTTTTATGCCCTCAATTTTTTTTTCTCTAACTAATTGAGCAATTCTTTCATTTAATACAGATTTGTTTACTTGGTAGGGTACAGAGGTAATCACCAATCTATCTCTTCCACTTTTTATATTTTCAACCTTAATTTCACCTCGTATTTTGAACGATCCCCTTCCATTATTATAACCTTGTTTAATTATATCTTTACCAATTATTATTCCTCCAGTTGGAAAATCTGGGCCTGGTATATGTTTCATTAATTCTTTTATCTTTATATCTTTATTTTCTATAAGAGCTAAAGTTCCATTAATGATTTCTCCCAGATTATGTGGGGGAATACTAGTTGCCATACCAACAGCAATACCACCGGCACCATTTACTAATAAGTTAGGATACTGAGCAGGTAAAACAGATGGCTCTTTTTCTGTTTCATCATAATTACTTTTAAACTCAACAGTATTTTTTTCTATATCATCTATTAAAAATTGTGAAATTTTTGATAATCTTGATTCTGTATATCTCATAGCGGCTGCCGGATCACCATCAATGGATCCAAAGTTACCTTGGCCTTCTACTAGTGGTATACTCATCGAAAAATCTTGAACCATTCTTATTAAAGCATCATAAACAGATTGATCTCCGTGAGGGTGATATTTACCAATAACGTCTCCAACTATTCTTGCAGATTTTCTAAATTGCTTAGACCAATCATATCCTCCTTTATGCATAGCAAAAAGAATTCTTCTATGAACAGGTTTTAGCCCGTCTCTTATATCTGGTAACGCCCTACTAACTATAACGCTCATTGCATATGATAAATAAGATGAGCTCATCTCATCATGCATTGATATAAGTTTTATGTTATTGTCTTTACTAATTTCTGGTTTTTGCATAGAAACTAAAATGGAATTTCATCATCCAAGTCATTTGAAACAGGAGTATCATTAGTATTATTAGAAACTTGAGTATTATCGTTTTGAATTCCACCGGAAGTATTACCACCACCCAACATAGTTAGAGAGGAATTATATCCTTGAATAACTATTTCAGTAGAATATTTATCCTGACCTGATTGTTCATCTTTCCATTTTCTAGTTGTTAGCTGTCCTTCTATATATACCTGAGCACCTTTTTTTAAATACTGCTGAACTACATTCACCAAACCTTCATTAAAAACAACAATTCGGTGCCATTCAGTTTTTTCCTTTTTTTCACCAGTAGATTTATCTTTCCATGATTGACTGGTAGCTAAACTTAACCTTGCTACACTTTTGCCATTAACCATTTGCTTAATTTCTGGGTCTGCGCCTAATCGCCCAATTAATAATACTTTATTTAAACTTCCAGCCATAATATTTTAAATTTGTTAATTAATTTAATTAGATTTATATCATAATTTAATCTGAATATTAATTTTATTAATTTAAAGCAACATAAATTATGCTCAAAAAGATAGTTATTAAGGGTGCAAAAGAACACAATCTTAGGAATGTTTCTATAGAAATTCCTAAGGACCAGTTTGTAGTTATAACTGGACTATCTGGATCAGGTAAATCCTCGTTAGCTTTCGACACTATTTATGCAGAAGGTCAAAGAAGATATGTTGAGAGTTTGTCTGCTTACGCAAGACAATTTTTAGATAAAATGAAAAAGCCAAATGTTGATCTTATTGAAGGACTAAGTCCAGCTATAGCAATAGAACAAAAAAATACTTCTAAAAACCCCAGATCAACAGTAGCAACAGTAACAGAAATATATGACTACATGAGAGTATTATTTGCTAGAGCAGGAATTCCATATTCACCTTTTACTGGAAAGCCTATAGAGTCGCAGACGATATCTCAAATCGTAGATTTAATAAAAAAAATACCAAAAAAATCTACTATTCATTTATATTCACCTGTAGTCCGTGGTCGTAAGGGTGAATATAAAAAAGAAATAAGTAATTTTAAAAGGAGAGGTTTTAGAAAAATAAGAATAGATGAAAAATTATATGATATTGAAAAAGTACCAAATTTAGACAAAAAAATTAAACATGATATTTCTATTTTAGTTGACAGAATTGTTTTAAATTCAAGTATAGGAAATAGACTTGCTGAAAGTATCGAAACAGCAATAAATTTATCTAATGGGTTACTTTTTGTAGAATATGAAGATGAAACCTTGCCACAGAAATTTAGAAAAACTAATAAATTAATTTTTTCAACAAAATTTGCATGTCCTGAAAGTGGTTTTACAATTGAAGAAATTGAACCCAGGTTATTTTCATTTAACAGTCCGTACGGTGCTTGTGCTGAATGTGAAGGAATTGGAATAAAATTAAATGTTGATCCTAATTTAGTTGTACCGGATGAAAAAAAAAGTATTGCTGATGGAGCTATAGAACCTTGGTCAAAATCAACAACTCTTTATTATGCTCAGACTTTATCATCTCTGGCTAAACATTATAATTTTTCTTTAAATGAAAAGTGGAAAAAGTTATCTAAAAAAATTAAAGACATAATTTTATATGGATCAGATGAAGAAGAAATAAAATTTAATTATGATGATGGTTATGAAAAATATTCATATAAAAAAACATTTGAAGGTATAATAAATAATTTAGAAAGAAGATTTCTTGAGTCAGATAGTGAATGGAAAAGAGAAGCTATAGCCGAATATCAATCTGACTCTAACTGTGAGAGTTGTAATGGTAATAGACTTAAAGAAGAAGCTTTATGTGTAAAAATAGATAATCTAAATATTAGTGAAGTTACTAAAAAATCTATATTAGATGCCGCTAAATGGTTTAAAAATTTAGAAAATAAACTTGATCAAAAACAATTCAAAATAGCAGAGCATATCTTAAAAGAAATTAATGAACGATTAAATTTTTTATTAAACGTTGGTTTGGATTATCTAACATTGTCTAGAGAGTCTGGAACTTTATCTGGTGGTGAAGCTCAAAGAATAAGACTAGCGTCTCAGATTGGTTCTGGTTTAACTGGAGTTCTTTATGTTTTAGATGAACCGTCTATAGGATTACACCAAAAAGATAATGTAAAACTTATAAATGCATTAAAAAGATTAAGAGACCTAGGTAATACAGTTATTGTAGTTGAGCATGATACAGAAACTATGGAAAATGCAGATCATATAATTGATCTTGGACCACTAGCTGGAAACCAAGGTGGTGAAGTTGTTGCCCAAGGATCATTTAACGAAATTAAGAAAAATAATAATAGTATTACAGGCCAATATTTATCTTATAAAAAATATATCAATATCCCAACAAGAAGAAGATTGGCAAAAAATGGTAGATTTTTAGAAATCAATGGTGCGAGTGGAAATAATTTAAATAATGTTAATTTAAAGATACCTTTAGGTAGTTTTACTTGTGTGACAGGAGTTTCAGGAAGTGGTAAATCTACTTTAATATTACAAACTTTGTATAATGCATTAAATTTGTCTTTAAATAATAAAGCTAGAAAAGTTCCAAAACCTTTTAAAAATTACAAAGGCGTAGAACTTATAGATAAAGTTATTGATATAGATCAATCACCAATAGGAAGAACACCACGATCTAATCCAGCAACATACACAGGGGCATTTGGTCCTATTCGTGATTGGTTTACAGGATTACCAGAATCAAAAACAAGGGGTTATAAACCTGGAAGATTTTCTTTCAACGTGAAAGGAGGTCGATGTGAAGCTTGTGAAGGAGATGGTGTTATAACATATGAAATGCATTTTTTACCTGACGTCTATATTCAATGTGAAGAATGTAAAGGCACAAGATATAATAGAGAAACATTAGAGATTAAATTTAAAGGTAAAAGTATTGCTGATGTTTTAAATATGTCTGTTGATGAAGGTTGTGAATACTTTGAAAATATTTCAAATATTAGGAGTAAACTTTTAACACTTAAGAAAGTCGGTTTAGGGTATATAAAAATAGGTCAACAAGCAACCACACTTTCTGGGGGTGAAGCCCAAAGAATAAAATTAGCTAAAGAATTGTCGAAAAGATCAACAGGAAGAACAATGTACATTTTAGACGAACCCACTACTGGTTTACATCAACATGATATAAAAAAACTTTTAGAAATTCTTCACACTTTTGTTTCCCTCGGAAATACAGTAGTTGTTATTGAACATAATTTAGATGTAATTAAAACAGCAGATTATATTGTAGATATGGGTCCTGATGGTGGTGTAAAAGGTGGAAATATCATCGCAGAGGGCAAACCTGAGGAAATAATCAATATAAAAGGAAGTTATACAGGCGAATTTTTGAAACCAATGTTATTAAAAAAATTATAAAAATAACTTATTAATTTTTTTTATATAGTATATAATTAGTTATGATTAATTTATTAGGATCATTATCAAAAACTATCCATGCGTCATTAGCACTATCTATACTGCTTTTTTTAGGTTTATTTTTTGGTAACGGTGGTTTTGAATTTGACAGAATTTTTTGGAGCTGGTTATTTAGATATATTCATGTGATCGTAGCAATAATGTGGATCGGCTTACTTTGGTATTTTAATTTTGTTCAGATTCCAAATATGAGTAAAATTCCAGATGAACAAAAACCTGCTATAGGTAAAGTGATAGCTCCAGCTGCTTTATTTTATTTTAGATGGGCTGCTTTACTAACAGTAATATCAGGTTTAATTTTAGCTTACTTAAATGGATACGCTCACGATGCTATGATACTAGGTATTGGATCCGGTGGAGGCAAAAATGCTGCTATAGGAATTGGAATGTGGCTTGGATTAATAATGGCTTTTAATGTTTGGTTTGTAATTTGGCCAAATCAAAAAAGAGCTTTGGGTATTGTAGATAGTGACCCTGAAGTAAAAGCTAAATCAGCCAAAACAGCTATGTTATTTTCAAGAACAAATACACTATTGTCATTGCCAATGTTATTATCAATGGTGGCAGCTCAGAATCTTTATTAATCATCATCTTTAAGTACTGTTTTTTGAGTAACTCTTAATCTTACTAAAACAGAATTTGCTATATATATAGAAGAGTAAGTTCCAAAAATTACACCTAAAATCATCGCAAAAGAAAATCCTTTTAAAATTTCACCACCAAACAAAAAAATTGAAACTAGTGCAAGTAGTGTGGTTGCTGATGTGATGATTGTTCTTGATAAAGTTTCATTTATTGAAATATTTGTTAATTCATAAATCTTTATATCTGAATACTTTCTTAAGTTTTCTCTAACTCTATCGAAGATTACCACTGTATCATTCATTGAATACCCTACTATTGTTAAAACAGCTGCTACTATAGATAAATTAATTTCTAAACTAAGTAATGAAAAACAGCCCAATGTAATTATAACATCGTGAAAAAGTGCTAAAATTGCCCCCAAACTAAACTGCCACTCAAATCTAATCCATATATAAAATAACATTGCAGCTAATGATAATGATATAGCTGTTATTCCAGATTTTAACAATTCGGCACTTACTTTTGGTCCAACATTTTCAACTCTTCGAAAATTAAAATTATTACCAATAGAACTAGATAAATCTTTTTTTATAGTTTCAATAAGATTAATATTTTTAGTATCATTTTTTTCAAATTTTATCAAAAAATCATTTTCTTCACCAAATTTTTTAACACTTACATCTCCTAAATTCATATTCAAAAAGGATTGTCTTATTTTTGAGATATCTATTGACTTATCATTTGTCCTTAATTCAATTAATGTACCACCCTTAAAATCTACGCCGAAATTAAGTCCTTTGAATATCAAAAGCAATATCGAAGTAATGAATAAAAAAGATGATATTAAATTAAAAAGTTTATAAAATTTATTAAAATTTATCATACTAAATTAAGTTTGTTTTATCTTTATTTTTTACTACGTAAAAACTAGTTAATAATCGAGCTATAAAATAAACAGAAAATAATGTTGTAAAAATACCCACTCCTAATGTAACGGAAAATCCTTTGACTGGACCAGAGCCCATTACAAATAAAATTACAGCAGCTATTAATGTAGTTATATTAGCATCTATAATAGCTGTTTTTGATTTAATATACCCAGTATCAAAAGCTATAATATTACTTTTTTCATTTTTATATTCCTCTTTAATTCTCTCAAAAATAAGCACATTCGCATCTACAGCCATACCTACTGTTAAAATTATTCCAGCAATTCCAGGTAATGTTAAAGTTGCTTCAAATAATGTAAGAATACCAATTAATAGAAATAAATTTATTAATAATGTAATATTTGCGATTAGTCCAAAAATTTTATATTTAAAAAACATAAAAATTATCACAAGTGAAAATCCGATTATTAAAGCTTTAATACCAGCGTTAATAGAATCTTGACCAAGATCTGGTCCTACTGTCCTCTCTTCAATTATATTTAGAGGAGCAGGTAAAGCTCCTGATCTAAGTAGTAAAGCTAAATCTGTTGCTGATTGAAAAGTAAAATTACCACTTATTTGGCCAGAGCCGCTTATAATGGCATCTCTAATAATTGGTGCACTTACGATTTTACCATCAAGTACTATAGCTAATTGTTTTCCAATTCCTGAGCTTGTTGCCTTTCCAAATCTTTTGGCACCAACTCTATCCAGTGTAAAAGACACCACAGTCTCATTGGTTTGATTGTTCATTCTAGGTTGTGCATCAAGCAGATTTTCACCACTTAAAATAATTCTTTTACTAACAAGAGCTTCATTCATTTCATCTTCAAAAGGAAGTTTTTCTGCACCAAAAGCATCGTTGCTGTTTTGCGTTACAAATCTGAAAGTCAAATTTGCAGTTTTTCCTAATAAATTTTTAATTCTCATTGGATCATCCAACCCAGGTAATTCAACTAATATTCTATCATTTCCTCTTTTGAGAATGTTTGGTTCATTGGTTCCTACTTCATCAACCCTTCTTCTTACTATTTCAATTGCTTGTTCCTGAGAAGAATTTTTAATTTCTATAAGTCCATACTTTGATAATTCAAGTTTAAATATATTATCTTGAATCAATAAATCAAATTGATGAGATTTATATTGTGGATAATATGTGTTTATCTCACTGTTCTTATCTATAAATATTTCCTGTACATCATTGATTTGATTTTTATTTACTGAAAAAAAAATATTTTTATTCAAAACTTTAAGATCTATCAAATTAATATTTTTTTCTTTAAAAAAGTTTCTTATAGAAGTTAGACTATTTTGTAACTTTTGGGTAATTACCGGATCATTATCAATTTCTAACAAAAGATAAGATCCACCTTGTAAATCGAGTCCAAGATTAATTTTTTTATCAAAATAATTATTGTCAGCTTTAAAAAAGTTAGAAGAAGCTAAAACTATAAATAATAACGAAATAAAAAATATAGTAACTATTCTTAATTTAGAAAAATATAACACCTTATTTCTATGTTATTTTTTGACTTCTGGTGTAGTTAATAAACCTTGAATACCTGTTGATTTTATAATTTCAACTTTGGTATTTGGTGCTATTTCAACTTCTGCTTTGTCATTATCCATAACTCTTTCTACAGTTCCCACTATTCCACCTGAGGTAACAACTTTGTCTCCTCTTTTTAGGTTTTGAACCATTAGTTTATGTTCTTTAACTTTCTTTTGTTGTGGTCGAATTAAAAAGAAATAAAAAATAACAAATATAAGTATTAAAGGTATGAACTGACCTATTCCTGAATTTTGCATGTTTCTCCTTATTTATAAAGGAATTCTTATACTATCTATTTTATTAAAACAACTTTAATTCTTATTAATTTTTTCAAGATTATTCATGTATGGTTTTAAAACATCCGGTATAGTTATTGATCCATCTCTTTGTTGATAATTTTCCAGGATAGCTATAAGAGTTCTACCAACAGCTAAACCACTGCCATTTAATGTTCCTAAAAAAACAGTATCGTTCTTTTCATTTTTATATCTTGACTTCATTCTACGTGATTGAAATGTACCACAAGATGAACAGCTAGAAATTTCTCTATATTTATTTTCTGAAGGAAGCCAAGCTTCAATATCAAAAGTCTTTTCGGCACTAAATCCCATATCACCAGAACATAAAATAATTTTTCTATAAGGTAATTTTAATAAATCTAAAATTTTTGTAGCACATTTAGTCATTCTTTCTAATTCATTCATGCACTGATCATTTTCAACAATACTAACCATTTCAACTTTGTAAAATTGATGTTGTCTGATCATTCCTTTGGTGTCTTTTCCATAACTGCCCGCTTCTTTTCGAAAACAAGGAGTTGAAGCAACAAATCTCATTGGAAGTTTCTTTTTATCTATTATTTGATCTTTTACTATATTTGTTAAAATAACTTCAGCTGTTGGTATTAAATATTTCTTATCGGAACTATCATCAAGTTTAAGTTCAAATTGGTCATTTTCAAATTTAGGCAACTGTCCTGTTCCATACATGGTATTTTCATTAACTATTAAAGGAGGAGATATTTCCTTATATCCATTAAGATTAATATGTGTATCAAGCATAAAATTTGATAAAGCACGTTCTAACAATGCAAATTTATCGTTAACAAAAACAAATCTAGAACCGGTAGTTTTTGTTGCAAGATTAAAATCTAACATATCTAAATCTTCACCTAATTCATAATGAGATTTTACTTTAAATTCAAAATTTGGAATTTTACCAGACTTTAAAATTTCAACATTCGATTTTTCATCTTTACCAACTGGTACATCTTCGTGTGGAATATTTGGTAATGTTGATAAAATTTCATCTAAATCTTTTTTTATTTTTAATTGAATTTTAGATATCTTTTCTATTTTATCAGATATTTTTTTTGATTGTTCAAACTGTGTTTTATCCTTTGATTTAGAAATATCTTTTTTTTGTTTTTCTAAACTTTCTTTTTCTTGAATATGTTTTCTATTATTTTCGTCTAAAGTAAGAATTTTTTCTATATCGATGTTTATAAATCTTTTTTTTAAAGATTCTTTAAAGTTTTCGATATCTTTTCTTATATCTTTTAAATTATGCATTATTATTGTTTTTTCTTTCAATTATATTTACAGAAAATATAGATAATTCATACAAAATTAACAAAGGAATGGCCAAACCTATTTGAGTAATAGGATCGGGAGGTGTTAATACTGCTGCTGCTGCGAAGATCATAACAACAACGTATTTACGTCTTTCTTTTAAAAATTTAGAGTTAACTATTCCAATTCTTGCTAACAAACTAAGAATTACTGGTAACTGAAAACTTATCCCAAAAGCAAATATCAACTTCATTACTAAAGATAAATATTCATTTACTTTAGCTTCTAATTGAATAGGTAAACCCGTAGAAGCTCCCGCACTTTCAAAAGATAGAAAAAATTTAATAGCCAATGGCATTATTAAATAATAAACAAGCATCCCACCTAAAAAAAATAATAAGGGTGTTAATACTAAATAAGGTATTATAGCTATTTTTTCATGTTTATAAAGTCCTGGAGCTATAAATTTCCATATTTGAATTAGAATAAATGGACATGTAATAAAAAAAGCTGCAAAAAAAGAAACTTTAAGATAAGTCAAAAAGGTTTCTTGTAAAGCTGTAAAAATCAATCTTCTTTCTACTTCACTATTTTCCACAGCTTTTGCAAATGGTTCAACCAAAAAACCATATATGTATTCTGAAACAAAGTAACACCCAATAAAAAATACAAACAAAAAGATAAATGAATGTATTAATCTCTTTCTCAATTCAGAAAGATGACTTATAAAACCACTTTCATTTTCATTTTTGTTTATCGTCATTGTTATTTTTTTTATCTGTTTCTGTGTTTTCTATATCTAAATCTGTAATTTCGCTTTGCATATTACCAATATATCTTTTTGCTGTTCCAATCCAGGAACCAACTTTTTTTAACATTACAGGAAAATCTTTGGGACCAATAACAATTATTGCTATTACCACAACTATTAGAATCTCAAACCAACCGATAGTGGGCATGTGATTTATTCTTTATCTTTTGTGTCTTGATTATTTTCAGATATGTTTTTTGGTTCACTTTCATCTGTAACATCTGAAGCCATACCTTTTTTGAAACTTTTAATCCCTTTAGCTACATCTCCCATTAAACTTGAAATTTTGCCTCTCCCAAATAAAAGTACAACTAATATTACAACGATTGCGACTTGCCAAATACCTATGCTCATGGGCTTTTTATACCTCTTTTATTTAAGGTTTTAAAGAAACTTTTTAACTTAATTATTCTTCTTTCAATGTATGGCTTAACATTTCATCTATATTTGTATAGATATTTTCTTTTTTTTCTTCTTGCTTTTCTTTATAAAATTTACCTGTACCAAATATAGCTTCATCTATATTGGAATTATCGATCAATCCGGCTGAACCTAATTCATCAACAGTTGGAAGATCAGATAATTTTTGAAGACTAAAGTGGCTTAAAAATTCATCTGTTGTAATGTACTGTATAGGTTTTCCAGGAACATCTTTTCTACCTTGAGGCCTAACCCAATTAAGTTCCATTAATATTTCAAGTGTGTTTGTGCCAAATGCTACACCTCTGATTTCCTCAATTTCTGCTCTAGTTACGGGTTGATGATAAACAATAATAGCTAATGTTTCAATTGCGGCTTTAGATAATTTTTTTTCAACAGTTTTGCCTTTAGACATTAACTTTGATAAATTTTCAGATGTTCTAAAAGACCATTTTTTCGATATACAAACTAAATTAATTCCCCTAGTTAAATATTCTTGTTGGAGTTTTTCTAAAATTTTTTGTACGTTCGCTTTTTTAGAAATCTTAGATTCAATTGTATCTATATCTAAAGGTTCAGCTGCAGCAAAAACAATTGCCTCAACTTCTCTTTCAATATCATTTAATTTAATTGGAAATGAAACGACGTTATTTTTCAATTTTTTTTTAATTTTTTTCATTAACTTCCTTAATATAAAGATCGTCAAATAATTTATTTTGTTTGATTGATAAATCCCCTTCCTTCGCTAATTCTAAACATCCAGCAAAAATTCCTGCTTTACCTGTTTTTTTATTATCCAACCCTTTATTAAAATTCTCAGGAATTAAATCATCAATATTTTTCCAATCAATCAACTTACCAAAAAATTCTTTTATTCTTTTTATACCATCTTCTGTTGTAAAAACAGGTAACTTCGGAATATTAATACGTTGAAAATCTTTTTTCATAATAATTGAAGAATAAGCTTTTAATAATTCATATAGATTCAATTTATACTCAGCACTATAAATGGATCTTATATTTCCTTTTATACCTCTCATATAAATATCTCTTCCAAGTCTTTTTCTTTTCAACATTTGATCAGATAGTAAACGAATTAATTCTAATTTTTTCAATTGAAGTTTTAACTTTTCAGCAACTTCTAAGACTTTAAATTCTTCATCAGGATCACCTGGTAATAGTAGTTTAGATTTTAAATATGTAAGCCACGTTGCCATCAATAAATATTCTGAGGCTATGTCGAGATTTAAATTTTTATCACTTGTGATATAGTCATGAAACTGATCAGCCAACAAAGTAATCGAAATATCCTCAAGATTAACCTTTTGTGCTTTAGCTAATTCAAGAAGAACATCTAATGGACCATTATATGTATTTAGATCCACATTGAAGTTATTAGAATCAATTAATGACATGCTAAATACTAGCTTAAAATTTTATAAAATTGTGATGTTTTTTTAATGGTAAATTTATCAACAAATGGTGAATTTTTAGCTACAATTAGCATTTCTTTAAAATTACCATTACAATGTAAAACTAAATTACAACCTGCATTAAATGCTTTTATAGTATTATCTTTAATTGAAAATTTTAAACTCTTCATTGAAATGTCGTCGGTGATAAGAATATTATTAAACTTTATCTTTTTTCTTATTAATTGAATTACTTTCTTCGAATGAGTGGCGGTATATTTTTTATCTATATCGCTGTATATTATATGGGCAGTCATCCCAAAAAAGCTTTTTTTATTTCTAAAGGTTGAGAAATCATTTTTTATTAGATAATCAAATTTTGCTTTAATAGTCGGTGTAGAAAAATGACTATCTACTTTCGCAAGGCCATGTCCCGGTATATGTTTAATAACGGTACCAATGTTATTTTTGTGATAAGAGTCAATACATATATTGCCTACTTCATTAACAATTTTAATGTTTTTAGAGAAAGCTCGATCGCCAATAATGTTACAGGAACCCCTTTTTTTTAAATCTAAAACTGGAACTGTATTAATATTTATACCTATTTCTTTAAGAAGATGAGATGTTTGACTTATAAAGATTTGATAATAAATTTGAAATTTTCTATTATCTTTTTTATAAAGATCACCAAAAAATTTTGACGTAAATTGATCTGTATTAAAAAATTTACTCAATCTATTAACTCTACCTCCCTCTTGGTCTATAAGAATAGGATAATTTTTATCATTAAATATTTTTCTAATTGAGAAAATCAAATCTTTAATTTGTGTTAAAGATTTAATATTTCTTGAAAAAAGAATTATCCCCCAAGGTTTATATTTACGAAGAAAAAATTTTTCCTTGCTACTTAATTTTATAGATTTTATACCTACAATAAAGGAACGCCGTTTACTAATCATTTTCAATCAATTTCCAAAAATTGTAATTTTTTTTATTATCATCTTCTTTTTTATTAATGTACTCAATTATATTAGCTGTATTATTCTTTAAAAAAATTAAATTATTAGAATAACTTATAATTTTTTCTTCAATTGTTTGAAAAGATCTATATGAATTTTTTTTATTAGTATCAGAAAAATAATATTTAACTGATAAGAAAAAAAACAATAATATTATAAATAAATATAAAAGATATTTTAATTCTTTAATCATTACATTTTTTGAGGAGTATCAACGCCAACTATAGTCATTCCTGATTTTATAACATTAGATACAACTTTTAGTAAAACTAACTTATCATTAGAAGTTTTATTTTGTATATTGATAAACCTTTTACTCTCATCATCTTTTCCTAAATTCCAATAAGAATGAAATTCTGAAGCTAATTCATATAGAAATGTAGCTATTCTATGGGGTTCTAGTTTTGTAGTAGAGATTTCTATACATTTAGGCCATTCAGAAATTTTTTTTAAAATTTTAATTTCTGAGTCTGAATAATTAAAGTCATAGGAATTAATATTTAAATCTTTATTAATATCTAAATTAACATGTCTGAAAACTGAAGATATTCTAGCATAACAATACTGAACATAATAAAGTGGATTATCTTTTGATTTCTCTTTAACTTTAGTAAAATCAAAATCTAACTGAACATCACTGTTTCTGTTTAACATTATAAATCTAGTTGCATCTTTACCCACTTCAGTTATTAAATCATCTACAGTGATATAATCTCCTTTACGTTTGGACATTTTGAAAGGTTTATTATCTTTTATAAGTTTAACTAATTGACTAACTTTACAAATAAGTTTCCCTTTAGTTTTTGATAGAGCCTCAACAGAGGATGAAATCCTTTTGATATATCCAGCGTGATCAGCACCTAAAATATTTATTAAGTAGTCAAATTTTCTGTCTATTTTATTTTTATGGTATGCAACATCACTGGCAAAATAAGTCCAAGTACCATCTGTCTTTTGAAGTGCTCTATCTTTATCATCACCAAAATCTGTAGATCTAAAAAGTAATTGTTCTCGTTCAACCCATTTATCATTGTTTTCACCAACCGGAGCTTTAATTTTACCTTTATAAACAAAGTTATTTTTTTTAAGAAAATCAATAACTTTTTCAACCTCTTGATTTATAACTAAACTTTTTTCGCTAACAAAATTATCGTGATTTATACCAAGACTGCTTAGATTATTTTTGATTAATTTTAATGCTTCTTCAATTGATAAAACAGTTAGTTCATTAGATATTTTATCATAATCTTTAAAATCAGTTATTTTATTCGAATTAATTATATTTTGAGCAAAATCAATTAAGTAATCACCTGGGTATAAATCTTCATTATTATTGGGAAATGCTTCATTAAAGACAATTTCTTTTATTCTAAAATAAACAGATTTTGTAAAATTCAAAATTTGATTACCATAATCATTGACATAATATTCTCTTGTTACTTTATGCTTGTTAAATAATAAAACATTAGCAATTACATCGCCTAAAATTGCTCCTCTACAATGACCAACATGTAAGGGACCTGTAGGATTGGCTGAGACAAATTCTATTAAATAATTTTTTTTCTTTTCCTTTATGTTAATTCCAAAAGTTTTAGAATTATTAATTATTTCTTTAACAAAATTTGTCCAAAAAACTGGTTTAAACTTAATGTTGATAAAACCTGGTTTAGCTATTGATATATCTTCAATTAGCTTATCACTTTGTTTAATCAAATTAACTAAACTATTGGCTAAATCTATTGGAGATTTTTTATTTGCTTTTGATAAAACCATTGCAACATTAGTTGAAATATCACTATTAAATTTTAAAGGAGGAATTTCTGTAGTAATTCCATCTAGATTATCTGGCAAAATTAAATTACCGCTTTTAGATAAATCTAATAAAATTTTTTTAATTTTTTCCAGGTAATAATCAAAAATGTTCATCTAATATTATTGTAAAGTTTAATTGCATACCTATCAGTCATCCCAGATATAAAATCTGAAATTGCTCTGTTTTCATTATTATATAATTGATTTTTTGATATAAATTTTTTTGGACTTTTTTTAATCTTGTTAAATAATTTTTTTATAATTAATTTACCTTTATTATTTTTACTTAATACATTTTTATTATTATACATTTTAGTTTTTAAAAAATATCTTATTTCATTAACAGAATTTTGAACATTATCAGAAAAATCAACAATTAAAAAACTTGTTTTATTTATATCTTTAAATGTTTTAATATTATTATAATCTAAATTTTTTTTTGTATTATTTATTAAATCTTTTATCATTTTATTTATAGAGTCTCTTATAATTTGATATGTTCCTATTTTATAATTTTTTCTATCTATTTTGTTTTTATAATTTTTGTAGATATCTCTAAAGAAATTAATTTCGATCAATTCTTCTAATTTAAATAAATTTGCATTTATTCCGTCTTGAATGTCGTGATTATTATAGGCTATGTCATCAGAGATTGCTGAAATTTGTGCTTCCAATGATGGAAAAGTATTAAAATTAATCATATTTTTAAAGTTTTTTATACCTATCAAACTGTCTACTGAAGCTAAGTCTTCTACAGGGCCATTATGTTTTAATAATCCCTCTAAAGTTTCAATTGAAAGATTTAAGCCATTAAATTTTAAATATTTGTTTTCTAAAAACATAATAATTCTTAAAGTTTGTAAATTATGATCAAAGCCAC
>MDTB01045294.1_pt1 | contig 20727 bp, 20 predicted proteins | sample 811161 | NCBI WGS metagenome assembly MDTB01 (sample SAMN05326650, study PRJNA326480) | marine metagenome | isolation source: seawater | place: Mediterranean Sea | collected 2009
ACGTTGATAGGCTGGGTGTGGAAGTGCGGTAACGCATGTAGCTAACCAGTACTAATAGCTCAATTGGCTTGATTTATGCACTGAAAAAAATTTTTTTTAACCATCTATTAGATAATTTTGATTTATTTTTAATCTTTTTACACAACTATCAAAAAGTTTGTTTGAATCAATTGAATATACAAAATATCTACCAAAAATATTCTTATTAATTATTTTCTTGAGAGATTGATTCATTTTAAAATCAGTATTTTTAAAAATTTTTCTAACAAAATAATTAGTTTTAATTTTGCTAGTTTTATTTTTAATTATTATTTTTCCCTTAAATTCTTTGTTTTTTCTGTAATTTACATTACACAATTCTTCAAGATAATGAAAAAAAGTTATTGATTTTTCAGGAGATACACCAAAACAAATAATTTTTCCATTCAGAGAGTGAAATTTCTCAAATAAAGAAGATTTACCAAAACATGTACTATTATCTGTTTTAATGAACGGATTTTTTTTTGGATAAATTGAGAAGCTGAATATAGGATGTTTTGTTCTTTTTGTATCATTTCTATTTCTAAATATTTCACTAAAATTTCCCACTTCACTTGGTGATTTTTCATAATTAAATATTTTATTTTTACAGAATGAATATGTAAAACATGGAGAAAGCACAGCCCCTTTATTGCCAACTCTTTTGTTTAATTGATTAAAAAAAAAATTAATATTTCTTTTTGTGCTGGAGTGGTCAAATTGACCAAATAATGATATGTCACCATGTATCATTATTACATCGTTTTTTTTTATTTTGATTAATTTTAAAAGTTCTAAAATTTTTTTTTTAATCATTGTAGATATAATCACGAATCTCTTTTACAGTTTTTATTCTTGTAAAAGCCTCAGTGCTAAATTTAATTTTAAATTCTTTTTCACACTCTAAAAGTATTTTTAAATGTTCAAGAGAGTCCCAATTTTTTAATGAACCAATCTTAAGTTTAAATAATTGTTTCTTGTTAAAATTTTTAATTTTCAAAATTTTTTTAAGGATCTTTTGAATTTTTTTTTCGAACTCATTCATAAATTTCAATATGATTTACTTTTTTTATTGAATTAAACTTATAAAATTCTCCTTTATTTTTTCTTAAATCTTTAGGAATATCTTTATTTAATTTTTGAAAATTTTTTTCCAAAAATTTTTTTGCAACAATATTTCTTTCAGTCTTTATAAATTCAGCTACTAAAAATTTTTTTTTCTTTTTAAGAGAGATTTTTCTTATTTCATTTAGTATCCAGTTTTCCAAATATCTACCAATTATTCTGCAACTCATAATAAATGTATCAATAAGCAAATATTCACTCTTTTCTTTTAAATTTACAAAAGAAACTAAACCGTGATCTCCATAAACATCCTTTAAGCTAACTAAAAAAGTCATATCTTTTGACGGAAATTTTTTAATATCATTAATCTTATATCTTTTAGTTGAAAAATTAAATTGGTTTGTTTTCATGCATAGTTGTTCCGCTCTCAAAAGATTACTATCATTGATCTTGTAGATTTTTGGCCTAATTTTTATATTTTTTAAATAATCAAGCTCATTTTTTGAAGAAGATTTTTTTTTAAGGAATTCTCCTCTAATTTTATATTGATTAGATTTTTCTTTATCTTCTTTTGTAATTTCAAATTTTGAAAAACCTTGATATTCTAATAACTGTTTAGGCCAATTAGCAACATCTAGATCTGGTTCAATTACTTCTACATCTTTTAGATTTATTTTTACTTTCTCTCTTTCAACTGGATTATCATCCCAAAACACAAAACTATTCAGTCCTAATGATAGTTCATCACTAATTTCCTTTATATTTTTAAATTTTTCATTCCAATTTACTTTCATTATTGTAATATCTTTTTTTTTTAAAACCATAGACTGGTGGTTATTCAAAACATCTAACACATCTTTCTCCTCATTTTTACTTATCAAACCAATTAAAATTCCATGTTTTTTTAATTTTAACGCAGCGTTTTGAAAATCAGTATAGGCAGAACCTATTCCATCACTTCCAATAAGAAGATTTTTTAAACCATCTTCTCCCACAACGCCTCCCCAAATTGTGTTATCACAATCTAGTAAAAGTATTTTTTTACTTGGTTTTTCTGATTTTATAATTAGTTTTTCAATAGATTCGCTTAATAATTTAAGACCTTTTTCAGATAAGTGACATTTAAATGAATAATAGTTCCTTTTTTCAAAACAATTTAAAAAGCCATGATCTGAAAATACATCATCTATCTCTATAATAAATAAATTATTGTTATTTTTTGAAATGCTGTAAAGTTTATTAATAAAATATTCATAAATTTGTTTTACCAGTATTTTTTTTTTACTCTTATCAATTATATTTGTATAAAAATGATATGAAATACAAATTATATATTTTGTATCTTTATTCGTAATTGAGTTAATAATTTTTTTAATTATTGTATCTATTTTAATTTTTTCTATTTGAAAATTTTCTTTGTTATCAATTGAATAATAATTAAGAATGTCTTGTAAAAAAATTACACTTATTTTGTAATTATATTTTTTTTTCGTATTATTTACAAATAATGATCCATAATCATTAAACTCAACTTTTGAAATTTCTTGAAGATTACACCAAATATCTTGTGATGGAAGAAGATATGAAGAGGAAGAAATGATGGTTTTCATATTTAAATTTTAATTAGTTTATTTTTCAGTAAAATTTTGAGTAATTTATTAGTTTCATTTTTTTTTAAATTTATAAGCTTTGAAATATCATTAATATCATTTTTACCATCGCTATACTGCAAAAAATCCAATATTTTTATACCTAAATGTTTATCATTTGCTTTAGATAATGTTGGATATAAGTTGATTTTATCTAGTTTGGGCTCACATAATATTTCACTAACTGGAATTATTTTTTTTGATATAATTTCAATTGATAGTTTCGCAATATTAAATGCTCCTTTAATACCTTTAATAGTAACAAGTTTAAAATTATCTAAAGATGTGTGATATTCTGGGTATTCTCCATATTTTGTTCTGAATATAGAAGTCATGGGTATATCTATACCAGGAGAATTAAATTGCCTTTCATCAGACCCTCTTTTTAAAAAAGAGTATATTTTTGGTTTGATTTTTCTTTTTTTATAAGCCTCTAATAAAGCTAAGTCACTAAACGAATTTTTATATTTTGAAAGCATGCATGAGTGTTGTCTTTCATCACCCACGCAAGTAATGTTGTAAGATGCAATAACATTTTTTTTTAAAAGTTTAAGGTTTTTACTTAGATATGCAATTGATCCAATGGTTTCTGGAATAAATATAAACCTTAAAGTTTTGTTAATTCTATTTTTTCTAAAATAATCAATAAGAGACATTGATAAAATAGGACCTGATAATTCATTATTTGCCATTGATGGATGACAAATATATGTTGATATTAATATTTCCTGCTTTGACTTTCCTGGTATTATTATTTCTCCATAATTTAATTTTCCTCTAAATAATTTTGATTTTATTACCACCTTGAAAGAATCGTTAGTTCTATATTTGCTTATTATATTTAACTTTTTTTTATGTGATATACAAAATCCCCAATATTTTTTGTAGTAGGAGGTAATGTAAGGTATCGCATTTTGTTTTTTAGGAAGACTATGTAGTCTTTTTATTAATTCTCTTAGTTTAATTATTTTATTTATTGGATGGGAATATCCAACTATATGCAGGTTATTATCACAGAAATCTACAATTTTTTTGTTATTTTTATCTAAAATATATGCTTCATAAATTTCCCATTGATTGGGAATCTTCCAATCAAAAACTTTCTCTCCAGTTCTAAAATTTTTTATTTTAAAATTGGAAAATTCTTTTCTTATTTCTTTAAGAGTAGAAAGCGTTCCATTACCTGTTATGCTTCTAGGCAAATAAAAAAGTTTATTTTTTGCAATATTATAAAAATATTTAATTTTCACTTTTAAAGTTTACTTATTTTTTAATTTAATAATTAATTTTTTATAAATAGGTTCTATTAAATCATCAATTTTTTTATTATGAAAGTTATCAATCCTAAAATCATAGTTATTAGGCAATTGTGGTTTAATATTTCTTTGCCAACTATTTTTTTTATCATTAAATGCTCTTTTTTTTGTTTTTTTTTCATTCATGAAATAGTTTGAATTAACAAATATCTCAATATATTTAGTTATATTTAATCTATTCCATTTTCTAATAAAATTAAAAAGACCCACCGTAGAAATAATAACGTTTATTCCTTTTTCGTTTAAATCTTTACAAAACTCCGAATACATTTTGATGTATTTCTTTCTTGAATTAACATCATACTTATTTAATTTAAAAATGTACCTCAAATCATCACCACTAACTTCATAGGTATGTATGTTTTTTTTATCAAGTTTTTTTTTTAATTTTTTTGCGATAGTTGTTTTTCCTGATCCAGGCAACCCAGTTATAAAAATAGTAAAACCTTTTTTTGTCATTTTAAATATGATTTTTAAAAATAAGTCTTGTTAAATTTGGATTTTCATTATTAAATTTTGATAAATTTGTCGAGTTTTTTTGATAAATTTTATTCATTCTACAAGTTTCTGAAAAATTTTTAATAAATTCATTATTTTTAACTTTTCTCCTATAATGAGATTTATTTCCAAATTTGTACATATTTGAATTATTCAATCTGACGCCTTTTTTAAATATTTTATCTTTAGAGTTCCTATATTCAAAAAAAACTTTTGTATTATTTTTTTTTAATTTATTTATTAGAGCGCATAAGTTTAACTCATCGATATCACTTATTGCATGTAAAAAAAATCTACAATAAATAATATCAAATTTTTTTCTAATTTTATTGTAAGATTTAAGATTACAGCATTTAAATTTAATATTATTTAAATTATTTTCTTTTTTAATTTTTATATTATTTTTAATCACCGTAGGTGAAAAATCTATTCCAAAAACATTATATTTTGTAATACCAAAAAAAAATGAGTCTCTTCCATCTCCACACCCAATATCAATTATATCTAAATTTTTTTTTTTACCTATTTTCTTTAGTACAAATTCTGAAAATTTTGAGTTTTTAACGATTTTATTAGATGAGTAATAACTATTCCAATAACTTTTAATACTATTAAATTTTTTCATTTTCATTATTCATTTATCAGCAATTTTCAGATTATAATAGGCTTAATTTTATGTTAAGAATTATTTAAAAATTAAAAAATTTGAAAAAAGTTATTTTCTATCTTCCAGTATCAAAAAAAATTGGATTTGGACATCTGGTAAGATGTTCAGTTCTTGCAAGTTTTTTTAATAAAAAAAATTTTAAATGTATTCTTGTTAGCAATGACCTGAGTAATCTTAATTTGATTAACAATAAAATTTTTGTATTCTGCAAAAAATTAAAATGGAAAAATCAATCTCATAACTCCAATAAAATTATTGATCTATATTATAAATTAAAATGTGATTATATAGTAATAGACGATAAAAAAGTTGGCTTAACTTTCCAGAAAAAATTATTCTTAAATAAAGTTAAGTGGTTACAATTTCAAAACTCACAAGATATAAGGTTTTATAGTAACCAGTTACTTTACCAAAATTCAACTAAACATTTAAAGAATAAAATTCAAAACCAGATTGTTTACGATAGTAAAAAATATGTTATTTTAAGAAAAGAATTTTACAAAAGAAGATTAAAATATGGAAAGAGTATATTTTTATGCTGTGGAGGTAGTTCCAAACTATCTTTCTACAAAACAATATTGCAAATATTAAATGAATTGAACTGTAAAAAATCTATAATAATATTAGTTAATGATAATAAGATTTTTACTGATATTTCTAGGTTAAAAAAAACAAGTTTAAAAAATTTAAATATTAAAATTTATAATAAAGAAAAAAGAGTACAGTCAATTATAGACGACTCTTACATTGCAATTATCAGTTCTGGAATGTTGTCTCATGAGGTTAATTCTAGGGGTAATAAAATGATATTATTTTCTTTAGCAAATAATCAAAAAAGGTTAGCAAATATTTGGAAAACTAGAGGCCATTATTATCTTGGAGATTTTAAAACTAAAAATAAAGACATATACTTACGTAAAATAAAAAGAATTTTAACATTAAAACATAAGATAAAATTTAAACTTAATAGCCAAACAAAAGCGCTTACCAATATAGTAGATGATACGAAAAACATTATTAATTAAAAAAAAAATACTAATTATTGGAGCGGGAATCGAACAAGTTGATTTAATTTTATCAGCAAAAAAATTAGGTCTATTTACAATTGTGACAGATGCAAAAACTAATGCACCAGGAAGAAGATTTGCAGATATTTTTTACAAAATAGACACTAGGGATATTTTTGGAAATTTAAAAATAGCAATTAAGCATAAAATTCATGCGGTGACGTCGATTTGTTCTGAAACAGCAGTTACAACTACCAATCAGGTTGCTAAAAAGTTAAGTCTACCATCATTGGAAGAATTTACAGTAAAAAATGCCACAAATAAACTTTTTATGAAAAAAAACTTTAAAAGAAATAAAATTAAAACTTCTAATTTTTTTTTAATTAAAAATTTTGAAGAGTTAAAGAAAAAGATTAATAATATAAAGTTTCCATTTGTTATGAAACCGTTAAATTCATTTGGCCAAAAAAATATTTATAAAGTTGACGACTTTATTTCTTTAAAAAAAAAATACATGGTTACAAGTAATAATCAAAAAGAAAAAATTTTAATTGAAAAATATATCAATGGACATGAATTAAATTGTGTTGCAATATTTGAAAATTTTAAGTGCAAGGTTTTATCAATATCTGATAGAAATATTTATTTGGGAAAAGAGTCTTTTGGAATTGCCCATGAACATATCTATCCTTCAAGAAATTTAAATAAAAAAAAAATTGAAGATCTTAAAAAACTTATAAATAAAATTGGAAAATCATTAAGATTAAAAAATGGCGTTTTATATCCTCAAATTATTAAAGATCAAAAACTAAATTACTACGTAGTAGAGGTGGCAGTGAGAATTCCAGGTGGATGTATGTCTGACTTATCAATGCTAGCATCAGGTGTTGATCTAATTAAATTTGAAATTTTGAGATCTCTAGGAGAAAAAAAATTATTTAATAAAACTATACTTAAGCAAACGAAAGCAAAAAAAATTCTAATTCATTTTTTTACAAAATATAATGTCAATAACCAATCACTAATAAATTATAATATTTTGAAAAAATTGAAAAAATCAAAATATATTTATAAGTTAACAATTCCTAAATTAAAGAAAATACCTAGGGTTATTGATTCATCTTCAAGATTTGGACATATAATCTTAAAATCACACGAAAATATTGACCTAAGAAATAAATTAAAGTTACTTCTAAAAAAATTTTTAATAAAAAAAAAAAATACCAGCCAACTAAAAGAATTCATTAATATAAATTTCAATGGAAAAAACCATACTTTAAAAACAGAAAGATTATCATTAATTCCTTTAAATATTAAAAATTATAAAATTTTGTTTAATTTAAGAAAAAAATTGTTCGAAGAAAAAACAAAAAAAATTTTTTTCAGATCCAATATTTCAAATGTTAAAAACCATATAAAATGGTTTAGTAACTATAAAAATAAAAACAGGATTGATTATTTAATCTATAATATAAAAAAAAGAAAATATATTGGATCTATTCATTTAAAATCTAAAAAAAATTATATTGAGATGGGTAAATTTATCTCTCATTCGAAGTTTAGAAGGCAAGGATTTATGCTTGAAGCAGCAAGTAAATTGTTAAATGCATATGAAATATTTACTAAATCTAATAAGCTTTTGATTGTTACTTCAAAAGATAATAAAGCAAATATAAAAATAAATAAAAAACTTGGTTTTAAATTTAAACAAAATAATAATAAAAATAAATTATGGCAAAAAATGTATTACCAGTCAAGATAGGGAACAAATATAAACCTTTTGTTATTGCAGAAATTTCTGCCAATCATAACAAATCTATTAAAAGAGTTTTTAGACTAATAGATGAAGCAAAAATTGCTGGTGCTTCAGCAATAAAAATACAATCTTATAAAGCTGAAACTTTAACACTTAATATTAAAAGTAAAAATTTTTATATTAATAATAAAAAAAGTTTATGGAAAAATAATTATATGTTTGATGTATATAAAAAAGGATCTATGCCCTGGGATTGGACAAAACAAATATTTGATTATGCAAAAAAAAAGAAAATTATTTGTTTCAGCACACCTTTCGATGAGACAGCAGTTGATATGCTTGAAAAAGTTAATTGTCCTATTTATAAAATTGCATCTTTTGAGTTAACGGATTTTATCTTATTAAGCAAAGTAGCAAAAACAAAAAAACCATTGATTTTATCAACTGGAATGGCATCTTTTAAAGAAATAAAAGATTCTTATAATTTTTTAAGATTGAATGGATGCAAAGAAATTAGTCTCCTTAAGTGCACAAGTACATATCCAGCAAATTATAGTGATCTAAATTTATCAACTATCAAAGATATGAAAAAAAATTTTAAATGTAACATTGGATATTCCGATCACTCTTTAGGAATATCTGCAGCTGTAACAGCAGTTTCTTTAGGGGCCCAAATAGTTGAAAAACATTTTACATTAAACAAAAATGATGGAGGGTTAGACTCAAAATTTTCTGCAGACCCTAAGGAACTAAAAGATTTAGTTCGTAATTGCAATCAAGCTTGGATATCGATAGGAAATATTAAGTATGGCCCAACCAAAAATGAAAAAATATCTAAAAAAAAAAGAAGGAGTTTATTCTTTATAAAAAATTTACAAAAAGGACATATAATTAAAAGAGAGGACTTTGGATCTTTTAGACCGGCACTAGGAATTGAAACTAAACATTACAAAAAAATAATTAATAAAAAGTTAATTAAAAATGTAAAATTTGGTACTCCTATTAAAAAAAATCATTATAAATGATTTAGTATCAATTCAATTTTTACTTTAAGATGAAATAATATAGTGTATAAATCCACAACTTAATATAGTGATAAAAAATTTTAAAAACAAAACAATTTTAGTAACCGGAGGAACAGGTTCTTTTGGGAGTTATTTTGTAGAAAAATTTATATCAAATAATTCTGGTTTTAAAAAAATTGTAATCTTTAGTAGAGATGAATATAAGCAGTTTCTTTTGAGAGAAAAATTAAAAAAATATAAAAATTTTCATAAAGTAAGATTTTTTATAGGAGATATTAGAGATAAAAATAGAATTTTATCCGCTTTTAGAGAGGTTGATATTATTATACATTCTGCAGCACTTAAACAAATTGATACCGCTGAATATAATCCAACAGAATTTATTGATACTAATATAAATGGATCAAAAAATATAATTGAAAATGCAATTCACAATAATGTAAAAAAAGTAATATTTCTTTCAACTGATAAAGCTTGTGCGCCAGTTAATCTTTATGGTGCAACAAAGTTCTGTGCAGAGAAACTTTTCATTTCAGCAAATAATTATGTTGGAAAAAAAATTTTTTCAGTCATTAGATATGGAAATGTTTTTGGTTCAAGAGGATCAGTAGCGCCTCTTTTTTTAAAACAAAGAAATAAGAAAACTTTAACAATAACTGATACGAGAATGACAAGATTTTCTATTGAATTAGATGAATGCTATAATATGGTTATGTGGACAATTCAAAATACATTAGGGGGAGAGATTGTTATACCAAAACTTAAATCGTACAAAGTTACCGATCTAGCAAAAGCTGTAGACTCAAAGTCTAAAATAAAAATAATTGGAGTTAGAGGGGGAGAAAAAATACATGAAGAATTAATTAACGAAAAAGAAATAGACATTCTTCTAGAAACTAAAAAATATTACTTATTATTAAAGAAAGAATTTTACAAAAAATTTAAAAATAATAAAGTCAAATTTACCAAAACAGAGAAAAAATTCAATTATAATTCTTTTAGTAATAATAATTTTCTTACTGTATCTCAATTGAAAAAATTACTTACAAAATTGAATCATAAGAGTAAATGAAACTAAATTACGGAATACTAATACAAGCAAGAAATAACTCAGAAAGACTTCCAAATAAGTTATTTTATAAAATCCAAAATTATAATTTATTAGAAATTTTAATTAAAAGATTAAAAAAATTAAAAATTAAAAATAAGATAGTTATCGCAACTACTAATAATAGGTGTGATGATAAAATAAAAAGCTTTGCAATAAAAAATAAAATAAATTATTTCAGAGGCAGCACAAAAGATGTGTTATCAAGATTTCAAAAAACAGCAAAGAAATTCAATTTTTCAAACATAATAAGAATTACCTCCGATTGCCCTCTTATAGATGTAGAGATAATCCAAAAAATGGTTCAAATTTATGAAAACAATGATTATGATTTGATAACAAACACTTCTCCACCAACATTTCCTGATGGCTTTGATTGTACTATTATTAAGGCATCAACACTAAATTCTGTAGACTCGGCAAAATTAAGTAAAGAGGACAAAGAACATGTTACATTATTTTTTAAAAAAAAAAAAAAATATAAAAAATATAACTATTTCTCAAAAGTAAATAATTCAAAGTACAAGTTATCTGTTGATACATTTGATGATTACAGTGTAGTAAAGTATATAATTGAAAATTTAGGTATTTATTGTAGCTATTGGGATATTTTAAAGCTGATAAAGAACAACAAGAAAAAATTTTTGATAAACTATGATCAAAGAAACACAGGGCAATGGCTTAATTTGGGTCAAAAAAAGTGGATTTATGCAAAAACAATAATTCCAGGAGGAAATAATTTCTTATCAAAACGTCCTGACCAAATTTTACCAAATTTGTGGCCAGTATATTTTAAAAAAGCAAAAAAAACCTATGTATGGGATTTGGAGAATAAAAAGTATTTAGATTTTGGATATATGGGCGTTGGTACAAATATATTGGGTTATGCAAATTCTCAGGTAAATAAAAGCGTAGAAAGAGCAGTTAAACTAGGCACTATGTCAACTTTAAATTGCTACGAGGAAGTAGAATTAAGTAAAAAACTTTTAGAAATAAATAAATGGGCTGACATGGTAAGACTTGCAAGATCAGGAGGAGAAGCCAATGCCATTGCAATTAGAATTGCCAGATTAAATTCAAAATCTGACAATGTTGCAATATGCGGTTATCATGGATGGCACGATTGGTATCTTTCTGCAAATTTGTCAAAAAAAAAAAATTTAGATAATCATCTTATAAAAGGTTTGTCAGCGGATGGAGTTCCAAGAAAGCTTAGAGGCACAGTTTTTCCATTTAAATTTAATGATTTAGATAGTTTAAAAAAAATCATTAGAAAGAAAAACATAGGCATAATTAAAATGGAAATTTTTAGAAATATCAGACCGAATGTCAAATTTTTAAAAAATATCAGACAAATATGCGATAAAAATAAAATTGTTTTAATTTTTGATGAGTGCACCTCAGGTTTCAGGGAAACTTTTGGGGGAATTCATCAGAAATATAAAATTTATCCAGATATTGTAACTTATGGCAAGGCACTTGGAAATGGATATCCAATAACTGCCGTAGTTGGAAAAAGACACTTTATGGAAAAAGTAAAATATTCTTTTGTCAGCAGTACTTTTTGGAGCGATAGAGTTGGACCTACTGCTGCTATAAAAACTCTTCAAGTCATGGAAAAAATTAAATCGTGGTCATTGATTAAAAAGAAAGGAATTAAAATTAAAAAAAGTTTAATTCTTTTAGCTAAAAAAAATAATATAAGATTAAAACTTTCTGGTTTAGACTCAATTATTAATATAAATTTTACTTACCCGAATAAAAATAATTTGTATAAAACTTTTTTCACACAAGAAATGCTTAAAAAAAGAATTCTCTGCCCAAATAAAATTTTTGTTTCTGTTGAACATAAAAAAAGAGAAATTGACAGATTTTTAAAAAGTGCAAATGATATTTTTAAAAAAATTAATTTAATGCACGTTAATAAAGAAAAAATAATTGACCATTTAGATTCTGAGCAGATTAAGGAACCATTTCAAAGATTGAATTAAATGTTTAACAGAAAAAAAAATGATCAAAAAAACATTGTATATGGAGCCGGATATCATTCAAGAAATGCATATAGATCATTATACAAGAAAAAAAATATAATTTATTTTTTTGATATTAATAAATTTGGAAAAAAAATTTTTGGAAAAAATATATTGTATCCATCAAAAGGTTTAGTAAATACAAAAATAATATTTGCTGGATTATCAGAGAAAACTATAAATTTAATCATTAAAAAGTTTAATTGGAAAAAAAACAATATAGTCATATTAAAAAAAAAAGATATTCAGCCTAATAAAAAAAACTTACATGTAAGAGAAAAAAAAACTCTAGATATATTAAGAAAGATAGTTAAATATTTTAATCAGTCTAATTGTTATTATTTTATGAATTTCTCAAGCTTACTAACATATATTAGGAAAGATAATTTTTCATTTTATTCAGATGTTGATATATCACTAGAAGAAAAAGACTTTAATAAATTTAAAAAAGAATTGTTATTAAATAAATTAATAACAAAAAGAATGATTACTATTAAAAAAAATAAAATATCAATTATATATGGTAAGATAGATAATATTAATTATGAGCCACCTAATATTGATATATCAAAATTTAAAATAAAAAAAAATAAAGTATTTCTATTTAGAGAAAATATAAATAAGGTTTCAAAAGTTAATATAAAATTTTTGAGGGATCTGCAGACTATAAAATATAAAAATATGAAATTAAAAGTACCAAAAAAAATTGAATTTTATTTATCGAAAATTTATGGCAAAGGTTACAAAAAAAAACCAATTAATTGGAATAATACTAATATCAGAATTTAAAAAATATGATTGTATATGGAAGACATAAAATATTTAAAAAAGACTTATATGCGGTAAATAAAACACTTAAGTCTAATTATCTATCAACTGGTCCTAAAATAAAACAATATGAAAATAAAATTTGCAGATATTTAAATGTAAAATATGCTTCGTCTTGCTCCAGTGGAACGGCTGGTTTGCATTTAGCTTTTATAGCAGCTGGAATTAAGAAAAATGATGTTGTGCTACTACCTGTTATTAATTTTGTAGCTGCAAGTAATTTATTATTAAATATAGGTGCAAAAATTTTCTTTTGTGATGTTGAAAAAAATAGTGGATTAATTTCATCAAGAACAATTCAAGAATGTATTAAAAAAAAAAAATTAAAAAAAATAAAAGCAGTAGTAAATAGTCACTTGGCTGGAGATGTAAGAAATATAAAAGAAATATACACCCTAAAAAAAAAAATAGGTTTTATATTAATTGACGATGCTTGTCATGCTTTAGGGACTATTTACAAATATAACAATAAAATTTTCAAAGTAGGTTCTTGCAAACATAGTGATTTAAGTATTTTTTCAACACACCCATTAAAAACTATTACAACTGGCGAAGGTGGATTTATTACGACTAACAAAAAGGTATATTTTGAAAAAATAGAAAAAATAAAAAGCCATGGTGTAGTAAGAAAAAAATTCCACTTTAATTATGACGTTATTTACCCAGGCTATAATTATAGAATGAGTGATATCAATGCTTCATTAGGCATTTCACAATTTACTCAGATTGAAAAGTTTATAAAATATAGAAATAAGATAGCAAATTTATATTTTTCTAAGTTTTCTAGAGCCAAGGAAATCACTATTTTAGATAAAGGCTCGAATTTTAGGCAATCTTATCATTTACTTAGAATCCAAATAAATAAATTCAATAAAAAAAAAAGTGAAAAATTAATTAAATACATGAGAAGGAATAAAATATTTTTACAAAAACATTACATACCTATTTATAAGTTTAGTTATTATAAAAAATTTTTAAGATTAAAAGAAAAACAATATCCTGAGGCAAAATATTATTTTGAAAAGACACTTAGTTTGCCGATTCATCTTTATTGTAATAATAAAATTGTAGATCAAGTCGTATATAGAATCTTAAATTTTATAAAGAAAAATGGATAAATTGAAAATTTGTATTGGAACTTCGAATTTTGGAAAAAATTATGGCCTTATAAACAAAAAAATAAATATTTTGGAAGTTAAGAAAATACTTAATTTTGCGTTAAAAAATAAGATTTATCATTTAGACACTGCAATTTCATATAATAATTTAAAAGTTATGTCTTTAACAGGAATTGATTTAAGTAAATTCAGGATCGATACAAAAATTTCACTGAAAAATATTAGGGATTTAAGAATTTTAAATTTAAAAAGTTTTTTAAAAAAAATTTTAAAGAGATATAAACTTAATAATTTTCAAACTATTTATTTTCATAATTTTGAAGATATAAAAAAAAAAGATGGAATAAAGTTATTCAAACAACTTCTAGAAATTAAAAAAGAAGGTTTAATACAAGCAATAGGAATTTCTTTATATAATACTAAGGAAATATATTATCTTAAAAAAAATAAAATAAATTTTGATACCATTCAGCACCCCCTTAATTTTTTTGATAGACGATTTTTAACAAAAAGTATTCAAAACTATTTAAAAAAAAACAAAATAAAAATTTCTGTAAGATCAGTTTTTTTGCAAGGTTTACTTCTAAAAGAAAATAAAAAAATACCAATTTACTTTAGAAGATGGCAGAATTATTTATTAAAATGGGACAAAATAAACAAAACAAATCAAAATAAATTAAATACCTGTCTATCTTTTATTTATTCTATTAAAAATATAGATAAAGTAATTATAGGCTTTGAAAGCTTAGATAATCTAAAAAAGGTAATAAAATTTAAAAAAGTAAAGATACCCTCAAATTTTACATATGTAGATAAAAATTTTTATTTACCTGCAAATTGGAAAAATAAAATTTGAATGTTTATACTTTTAAAATATATTATTTTAAAATAAATAAAAAATAAATTAAGTAAAAATGATAAGTAAAACTGATTTAATTTGGGACAACTTATATCAAATATTTGAGAAGAACAAAGACCTTGGTATTAGATATCCTTCTGAAGCTTTGGTAATTTATGTAAGCACTTTAAGAAAAAATAAAAAAAGTTATTTTACTGATCGGGGAAAAGAATTTTCAACAAATAATAATTTTAATGGCAAAGCTTTAGAGATAGGATTTGGCTCAATTGCAAATCTAGTAATGTTACATGAAAAAGGTTTTAAATGTTATGGAGCAGAGGTATCAAAAGAAGCGGTTAAAAGAGGCAGAATTAGTTTAAAGAAAAAAAAATTACATAAAAAAATCTTATTAGATGAGTTTCATGATGAAAAATTAAATTATAAACATAATAGCTTTGATTTAGTATGCGGTCTTCAATGTATCTATTACAATTTAAATCTAAAAAAATTTATGGAAGAAAATATATATAAAATTTTAAAACCAGGTGGAAAATTCATATTTTCATTTTTTGCTAAAGATCACACTTATTTTGAATATACAAAAAAATTGGGTAAAAATTTAGCATGCTGGTCAAAAAATCATCCAAATAAAAGACTGGTTGGTGCTAAATTCTATTTTAAGAAGAATAAAAAAACATTACTAGATAACTTTAAAATTTTTAAAAATGTTAGATTGTTTTCAACAAAAAGTGATCAAACGGTCTTCAACGAGTCTTGGTGGTATGTAGTTGGAGAAAAGTAGTAAATCAAAAAAAATAGATATATATCTAATTATATGAAATTTTACCAAGGTATAGAAAAAAAATTAAAATTAATAAATCTTAACAATAATTTTTTTTCTAAAGAAAAAAAAAATAACAATAAAAAAATCTTAGTTGAATATTATGATTTAACTTTTAGTTTGATACCTTTTTCATATTTTTCGAATATTTTGTCTAAAAAATATAATGCAGAGATCTATACATATAAAGTAAATTTCTATTCATTATTCGAAAAACTCAAATTTATTATTAAAAAAAATTTAATAGCAAGTAATTATAAAGTGTATAAATCATTTGGCACTAAAGATATTTTATATCCTAAACTTGCACAAGATGCCCAAATTAAATCAATTCATAAATCGATAAGAAAAAAAATTAAAAATAAGATGGATATCTTAAATATTAAATTTAAAAATATACCTATTGGTGAGTATCTTTATGATGAGTATTTAAGAGTTTATAACAAAAGCACCATAGATATTAACTCTAATCATTTTGAGGATTATTTAAATCATGTTATCAAATTATGTTTTTATTGGCACAAAACGCTTGATCCAAAAGAAATTAAATCTGTTATTGTAAGTCATACAACATATTTAATTGGATTAGTTTCTATAATTGCTATTTATAAAAATATCCCTACTTACAGGGTAAGTTCAACAAATTCATTTTATTTAAATAAAAAATTTACTAGAAGTTTTTCAGATTTCCCAAATTATTCATCAATAATTAAAAAAATCAATTTAAATAAAAAAAAATTATTAATTGAGAAATCAAAGACAAGAATTCTTAAATATTTTCTTGGTGACAAAACTAAATATAATAAAAGAAAAAAAAAGAAAAAGGTTAATTATAATAATTTAACAATATTGATTTCAGCACACTCATTTACTGACGCTGTACACCCTCATGGTTTAGAAAATTGTTTTGCTGATTTTTATGACTGGATTGATTTTTTAGGAAAATCCTCAGAAAAAACTAAACACAAATGGTTAATCAAAATTCATCCTTTAGAATATGATTATAATTTAGAAAAAATGAATTATTTTTTAAATAAATATCCAAAATTAACTTTACTTAAAAAAAATACAAAAAATATTGATCTAATTAATAAGGTTGATATTGTTTTAACTGTTTATGGAACAGTTGGTAGAGAGTTTCCATTTTTTAATATTCCTGTTATAAATGCATCGACTTGTGGTCCTCATTGTGGCTTTAATTTTAATTACCATTTTAATAGTAAAAAAAAATATCAAAATGCAATTAAAAACTTAAAAAAAATAATAAAAAATTTTAAATTTAACAAGAATGATATAGTTGCTTTTTTTTATCTGAGATATTATCTTGATTATTCTTTTTTATTTAATGCAGATTTTGTATTTAAAATTAACGAATTATTGAGACTTAAAAAAATAAATCAATATAAAGTTTTATCTTATTGGTTAAATTCTTTTAATAACGACAGACACAATCAAATTTACGAAAATGTGAATAAATTTATAGAGAGTAAACAAAATAGATTTACCTCTGATAATACAAAAAAATTTTCAAAATTTATGCCAATTAAAACATATTAAAAGTACAGATTTTTGTATTAATATGATCTAAAATATTTTATATATAAAATTTATCAATGTATTTTCACAATCAAATAAAATTACTTAAACAGATTAAATTTTTAAAAAAAAATTATAATCTTTATGGACTTAAAGCTGAATTCGAAGCTGAGGGAAGCTCTAATCAAGACATTCAAATTTTACGGTCAATAACGTTAAAATCAAATACAAAATTATTTGTTAAAATTGGTGGCGTTGAAGCTATTAACGATATTTATAATTGTTTGGAAATTGGAGTAGATGGTATCATTGCACCAATGGTCGAAACTGAATTTGGAGTTTATAAATTCGTAAATTTTTTTAAAAAAAATAAACTTATTAAAAAACCTCATTTAACTATAAATATTGAAACAAAAAGTTCATTTGAAAATTTATCTAGTATTCTTTCAGTTGGTAAAAATTTTATAGATAATATAACTATTGGAAGAAGTGATTTTTCAGCAAGCTATTTCAATAAGTCAATTACTCCAGATTCCAATTTTATAAATGATAAAATAATTTCAATTTCTAATCAGGCAAAAAAATATTCAATTACAACCACAGTTGGAGGCTCTGTAAGTCAGAAAACTATTGATAAAATAAGGAAAAATAAAGAATTTTTAAAAAAAATTGTTAAATTAGAGACTAGAAAGGTAATTTTACCAGTTAGAGGTTTTTTAAAAAAAGACGCTATTATAAATGCATTAAATTTCGAAAAAAATTATATTCTTCTTAAAAATGAAATTAACCAATTTAAGTTGGAGTCTGAAAATAATAGATTGACAACTCTAACAACAAGAAAATGAAATTATTAAATAATATTATAGTAATAATACCTGCATTAGAAAAAAATAAATATTCTTTAAAAGGAGATTTGAGTAATTGGGGTGGAACAACATTATTAGAATGGAAAGTATCACAAGCAAAGAGAATTAAATTCATAAAAGATATTATAGTTTCAAGTCCAAGTTTAAAAATAAAAAAAAAATGTAAGGAGATCGATGTAAATTTCTCTTTGAGAAAAAAAAACAAAGGTCTTATAGAATTTTATTTAGAAGTTGCTAAAAAATATAATAAGAATTATCTAATGTTCTTAAACCCAACTTCTCCTTTTTTATCAAGTAATTTAATAAATAAGATTGTTTTATATTTTGAGAAAAATAAAAATAGATATGACTCAATAAATTCAACAATTAATCTAAAAGAATATTTATTTATGAAAAAAAATTCAATTAATTTTGATGCCAATAAACCTTTAAAATCAAGATTAAAAATAAATCATGTCAATCAACTTACCAATGGAATAAGTATTATCAAATGTGCATCCTGTAGAGAAAAAAAAAGTATTATTGGTTTTAAGCCAATTTTTTATAACATTGATTGGTTATCAAGTTTAGAAATTAAAACAATTGAAGACTTCAAAATGTACGATAAATTAATTTATTTTTATCTTGAAAAAAATTAAAAAAAAATTTTTAATAATTGGGGGTGCTGGCTTTATTGGGAGAAACCTAATATCAAAAATTAATCTAAAAAATACAATTATTCATTCCCTGGATCTAAAAAAAAAAATAATAAATACCTTAAAGGAAACAAAAATATAAAAATATTTCATGGTGATATTTCGCAAAAAAAGACTTTTAATCATATAAATGATAAATACGATAGAGTATATTTTTTAGCAGCCGAGACCTCCACATTTATTTGCGAGAGTAAACCTTTGAAATGTTTAAAGACAAATGTTTCTGGTGTAATAAATTTTTACTATTGGTGCCTTAAAAATAGACCAAAAAAAGTAATTTTTACTTCCTCTATGGCTGTCTATGGTTTGAAAGCATTAAATGTCACAGAAAAGGATAAGGAGAAGCCTATTTCTATATATGGTACATCTAAACTTATTGGAGAACAGATTTTATTTAATTTAATTTATCATGATATAGATATCAAAATTTTTCGATTATTTAATGTATATGGACCTGGTCAAGATTACGAAAATTTAGATCAGGGGATGTTATCAATATATTTAATTCAGGCTGTTAAAAATAATTATGTTAAGGTTAAAGGATCTTTGAGAAGATTTAGAGATTTTATTTTCATTGATGATGTATGTAGTTGTTTATTATCCAATTTTAAAAGTGAAAATAATTATATTTACAATCTTGGCACAGGAAAGAAAACTTACGTTAAAGATTTAATAAGAGTCATTTTTAAAAGTTTAAATAAAAGATATAATGTAATTCAATTAAATCCTCATGGTGGTGACACATTTGGGTCTTATTCTAATATTAAAAAAATAAAGAAAAAGGGTATAAAAATAAGATTTAATCTAAAAAAAGGTTTAAACAAAACAATTAAAAATTTAAAAACTGATGACAGATATAGTAGCTATTTTAACAGGTAAGGGTGGAAGTAAACTAAAGGATAAAAATATAATTAAAATTAAAGGAAAGCCCTGTATGTATTATCCTTGTAAAGAAGCGAAAAAAGTTAAAAAAATTAAATATTTTTTTGCATCAAGTGAAGATAAAAAAATTTTAAATTTTTCTAAAAAATATGGATATGAAACTATTAAAAGACCCAAAAGCTTATCAAAAAAAAATACATTACATATTGATGTCATAAAACATTCTTTGAAATATATTCAAAAAAAAAAAATTGAGCCTGATATTCTATTAATTTTATTAGCAAATGCACCAGTTGTTTATGCAAAATGGATAAATGATTGTCTTAAAATTATTTTAAAAAATAAAAAAATTACCTCAGTTGTTCCTGTAGTAAAAAATAATGATCATCATCCAATGAGAGCAAAAAGAATTAAAAATAGATTTATCAGATCTTACTTTAAAAATAATTTAAAGATTTCTACCAATCGTCAAGATTTGGAGGATAACTATTTTATATGTCATAACTTTTGGATAATCAGAACTAAAAATATATTTACTAATGATGGAGAACCTCCGTGGAGATTTTTAGGAAAGAAAGTTATGCCATACGAGGTACCAAATTCAATTGATATTCATGAAAAAGAAGATCTATTATTAGCAGAAAATATTTTAACTAAAAATGATTAAAAGTTTTTTCTCAATATTATCTAAAGAAGATAGATATTCATTTTATTTTATATTTTTTCTTATGTTAATAGGAGCAGGTCTTGAGCTTTCTTCAATTATTTTTGCATATATTGTTTTAAAAATTTTTATTAATTTTGATATAAATTTTACAAATGAATACATGACTTCTTTTCTTGAATTATTTAGCTTAAATACTTTAGGAGATTATGTTAAATTTTTTTCAATATTACTAATTTTAATTTATATAATCAAATTTTTATATTTCATTTATTTATATTATAAGCAAACTTATTTTATTTATTATATAAAATCTAAAA
>MDTB01057167.1_pt1 | contig 20726 bp, 19 predicted proteins | sample 811161 | NCBI WGS metagenome assembly MDTB01 (sample SAMN05326650, study PRJNA326480) | marine metagenome | isolation source: seawater | place: Mediterranean Sea | collected 2009
AGTGAAAACAATTACATTTATCACTGGCACAAGAGCTGATTATGGCAAAATCAAATCACTAATTTTAGAATTACAAAAAAAGAAAAATAAATTTAAAACTAATTTAATAATAACAGGGATGCACAACATAAGAAAGTATGGTTTTACAAAAGATGAAATAGATAAAGACAAGATACGCAATTGTTATAGGTTTAACAATCAATCAAAAAATGCAACTATGGATATAATACTATCTAATACTATAAAGGGAATAAATAATTTTGTATCAAAAAATCATACTGACTTAATTGTTGTGCATGGGGACAGAGTAGAGTCGCTGGCAGGAGCAATTACAGGTTGCTTGAATAATATTAAAGTAGCTCATATTGAAGGTGGAGAAATTTCAGGAACCATTGATGAAGTAATCAGACACTCTATATCTAAACTATCACACCTGCACTTTGTCACAAATAAAATAGCAAAAAAACGACTTTTACAAATGGGTGAAACTGATAAAAATATATTTACTATCGGATCTCCTGATGTTGATATAATCTTAAAAAAAAAACTTCCTAATCTCTCTATAGTTAAAAAAAGATATAATATAAATTTTAAAAATTACGCTATTTGTATTTTTCATCCAGTAACAACAGAATTAAAAAAAATTGAATATCAAATCAAATCTCTATTAAGAGCAATTATTAAAAGCAATTTTGATTATATAGTTTTGTTACCAAATAATGATTTAGGAAACGAAATTATCTTAAATAGAGTTTTAAATTTAAAAAAGAAAAAATATAAAAATTTTAAAATTTTGCCATCAATGAGATTTGAATATTATTTGTCATTATTAAAAAATTCTCATTTTATTATAGGAAATTCAAGTTCTGGAATTATGGAAGCCCCATATTATGGTGTTCCTACAATTGATTTAGGCTCAAGACAAAAAAATAGAGCACAAATAAATTCTGTTATATCTATTAACGATTATTCGAAAATAAGTAATTTAGTAGATAAATTCAAAGCAAAAAAACATAAATTTAAACCATTACAGTATTTTGGAAATGGAAATAGTCATAAAAGGTTTTTATCGATATTAAATCAGAAAAGAATTTGGAGTATTAAAAACCAAAAACAGTTTATCCAATTAAATCTTAAATAATTTAATTATTATTTTATAATTTTTTTTATTTTTTTTAAAAAACTTTCACTAATTGTTGCATTAAAAACTTTATGTTTACAGAATGTACTTTTTTTAGCCACTTCTTTTTTAAATACAGTCCAAAAAAAATTTTGTAGTTTAGTTTTTTTTTGACTTTCTTTATTAATATTTCTTAAAAACTCTTTTGTCGCTTGATAAATTTCGTTTGATGTATTTTGTTTTAAAAAGATTTGTTTTTTTTTAAATTCAAAAGAACTATAAATTTCATGACAATTTTTTTTTACTATTTCCGAAAAAGTTAATTCTTTTTTTGAAAATGCATCAAAATATCTTTGAAAGATAATCATAAAATTTTTGGAATTAGCCTGTATATCAGATAATGGGCAAACATTTGTATATAAAATTGGTCTATTAAAGATTTTTGGAACCTCATCGTAACCAGTGCTTGAAGATATGCAGAATTTACAAATTGATCCTAAGTAAATTTCCATTAAATCACTATGAAATTTAGAATTAAATAACTCAATATACTTTTTATTTTTTATTGGTAATTTTTTATGAAGATGTTTACCCATCCGTATTACGTGATAATTATTTTTTAATAGAAACATTATTGCTTTTTTGTATGTATCACCGTCTGGATTTCTATAATTATGATAATTGAATAAATGCATTTTGCCTTTTATCAGCATTGTCTTTTTTAAAAAATTGCTATCTCTCAATATTATTAGTACAATTTTATTTTCATCAATTTTATTTTTCTTCAGAATATTTTTGCAGTATGCAATTTCTTCTTCAGTAAATTTTAAAATATCTCTATTTTTTGGTAAAAGATTTCTGACGTCCCTACACTGTGTTTCTGAAATACCAGCCAAATGTTCCCTTAGATTAAAAAAACTAAATATTAACCAAAATGGTCTAATTAAATATACTGAAGAAAAATAAATTTTTCTTCTCCACATTTTTTCAATCTGTTGATTTGATATTTTTTTTGGAAAGTAAAGAAAATCAAATAAATTTTTTTTTTTTTCAATTTTTTTTTTATCAATTAGATAAAGTGCTGTGTCTGTAATAAAGTGACCCATTCTATCAGAATGTATCAATCCAAATCGCAAAAAAATCAAATTTTTAATTAAAATAATTATTGGAACAAATAAAAGCGCTATTGGTAATAAAACAATTAAATATTTTTCTTGTCTAATTGCATAATATGATCTTAAAATTTTATTCATTATTATAATATTTATATATAGCTAAAATAACTATTAGAAATACTATTATTTTTTAGTTATCTAAACCAATAAATTTTTAGCAAATAATAATTAAGAGATATAAATCTAGATATTTTAAATTTTTTATATTTAGTGATTTAATATAAAAAAACTATATAAGTTTGATCTATATTATTTTTAAACTAATAAAAAAATTCATGGTTAAATGAAATTTCCCAAAAAAAAAATTATTATACTTGGTGGTTGTGGTTATATAGGAACAATATTGACCCAATACCTTTTAGATAAAGGGTTTTTCATTAAAGTTATTGATAAGCAAATATATGGCAATTTTCTCAAAAAATCTCCTAATATTCACATAGTTAACAAGGATATTAGAAATATTTCTCATAAAGATTTCGCTGGATATGAGTATATCATCCATCTTGCAAACATTGCTAACGATCCATCTGCCGAACTTCATCCTACTTTATCGTGGGATATAAACGTTCTTGCTACCGATAGAATGTGTAGATCTGCAATAAAAGCAAAAGTCAAAAAAATTGTTTTTGCAAGCTCTGGTAGTGTTTATGGAATTAAAAAAGAAAGAAAAGTAACTGAGGAGTTAGAATTAACCCCTATATCGATTTATAACAAAACAAAAATGATTGCTGAAAGAATTTTACTTAGTTACAAAAAAGACATAGATATTGTCTGTATTCGCCCAGCAACTGTGTGTGGCGTGTCAGAGAGATTAAGACTGGATGTTTCTGTAAATATGTTAACTTACCAAGCTTACAAGAAAAAAAAAAATAACAGTTTTGGGTGGAAAGCAAATAAGGCCCAATATTCATATCAATGACCTAGTGCGAGTTTTTTATTTTTCTTTAAAAAAAAAATACCAGGCAATATAATTAATGCAGGCTTTGAAAATCTATCAATACTTAATCTCGCAAAAAAAATTAAAAAAAATATTAATTGTAAAATAATATTTAAAAAATCTAATGACCCAAGATCATATAGACTATCTTCAGATAAACTAGAAAAATTAGGTTTCAAAAGAAAATATAATGTTGATTATGCTTTATCGGAGTTAATAAAGTTTTTCCAAAATAAAAATTTTAAACACAAAGTTGAAAATTACAATATTAAAAAACTAAAAAAATTATCTTTTAAATAAAATGGGAAGAAAAATTAATTTATTAAAAAAATATCCTAAATCTAAAAGAAATTTAGATAGAATTCAAAAAAATAAAAAAAAATTTCAGAAAATTGCTAGAAAATTTGACAAACGATTTTTTGATGGTTCCAGATTAACAGGATACGGTGGTTATTATTATAATAAAAAGTTTTGGTACAATGTTGTACGAGATTTTATAAAATATTATAAAATTAAACCATCCTTTAAAATTCTTGATGTAGGTTGTGGAAAAGGATTTATGTTGTATGATTTTAAAAAACAAATTCCAAAACTAAATGTTTATGGAATCGATGTTTCAAAATATGCAATTGATAATAGCCTACCTAAAATAAAAAAATATTTACAAGTTTCTAATTGTAAAAGTTTGCCTTTTAAGGACAATTATTTTGATTTAGTTATCAGTATTAATACAATTCATAATTTAAATAAAATAGATTGTGCTAAATCACTAAAAGAAATTTCAAGAGTATCTAAAAAAAAAAGCTTTATAACAGTTGACGCATATAAAAATAAAATTGAAAAACAGAGAATGTTTAAATGGAATTTAACAGCTAAAACTATTATGTCTGATAAAGATTGGATAAGTTTCTTTGAAAAAAATGAATATACAGGCGATTATTACTGGTTTATCCCATAAATATGAATATATCTCAAAAAATTATTACTCAAATTTACTATCAAATTTTAAGAATAAGAAAAATAGAGAGTAAAATATCAGAAGAATATGATGAATGGAAAATGAGATGTCCTGTCCATTTATCAATTGGTCAAGAAAGTATTGCTGCACCTTTGTCAGTATTATTTAAAAATAAAAAATACGAGGTTTTAAGTAGTCATCGAGCTCATGCACATTATTTAGGTAAAGGAGGCAACTTATACAAACTAATTTCTGAAATTATGGGAAAATCAAGTGGGTGTAGTGGTGGAAAAGGGGGGTCAATGCATTTGTCAGATAAAGATGTTGGTTTTTTACTAAGTACCGCAATTGTAGCAAATTCCATTCCAGTTGCTGCGGGTGTTGCATTGTCAAAAAAAATAAAAAAAGAAGAAGGTTTAGCAATAGCCTTTTTTGGAGATGGTGCTATTGAGGAAGGTGTATTTTATGAAACAATAAATTTTTCTATAATTAAAAATTTACCAATAATATTTATTTGTGAGAATAATAAATATTCTGTTTATTCAAATTTAGGTGTAAGGCAGCCAAAAAATAGAAAAATTCATAAAATGGTTGAAAAAATTGGTATTAAAAGTTTATTTTCGAATGGTTTAGATGCAATAGAAATATATAAAAAATATTTATTTGCAAAAAATTATGTTGAAAAAAAAAATAAACCAATATTTTTAGAGATCAACACTTATAGGTATCTAGAACATTGTGGTCCTTTTAATGACGATAACTTAAAATATAGAACAAAAAAAGAGATTAGTTTTTGGAAAAAAAATGACCCATTAATTATTTTAGAAAAAAAATACAATAATATTTTGACTAAAAAAAAAATTAGTTATTTCAAAAAAATAATTTCTGATGAAATAAATTTAAGTTTTAACCGAGCTAAAAGAAGCAAATTTCCAAAAAGTTCTACCCAAGAAAAAGAAATATATGCATAAATATAAATTTATAACTTATGCTGAAGCTATAAATGAGGCTTTAGATTTATCATTAAAAAAAGATCCTAATTTATTATGTTATGGTCTTGGAGTTTCAGATCCTAAAGAAGTTTTTAATACAACTAAAAATCTACAAAAGAAATATTCATCCGAAAGAGTTTTTGATATACCTTGCTCTGAAAATGCACTTACTGGTGTTGCAATTGGTTGCGCAATTAAAAAATGCAGAGTTGTAATGACTCATCAAAGATTAGACTTTTCTCTTCTATCCTTAGATCAAATAATTAATAATGCCTCAAAATTTTATTATATGTTTAATAAAAAAATTAGAGTTCCAATCACTATTAGAATGATTGTTGGTAGAGGTTGGGGACAAGGTCCTACACATTCTCAGTCTCTTCAATCAATTTTTTCACATATACCAGGATTGAAAGTTGTAATGCCATCGAATGCCAACGATGCAAAAAAGCTATTAATTAGCAGCATATTTGATGATAACCCTGTAATTTACATTGAGCATCGATGGTTGCATGAGCAAAAGGGTAGAGTAGAGAGTGGTTTTATTAGAAAAAAAATTACTAATGCAGATATTTTAAAAAAAGGAAAAGATTTAACCATAGTTGCCAGTTCACATATGACAACAGAGGCGATAATAGCAGGAAAAATTTTGCAAAAAAATAATATAGGTGCCGAAATTATTGATTTAAGATCAATCAAGCCATTAGATTTAAATAAAATAGAAAAATCTGTAAAAAAAACAAAAAGACTAATTGTTATAGATTCTGGATTTTCGTTTGGATCAATTGCAAATGAAATAATATCTTCCTTGCATATAAGGAATTATAAATTGTTAAAATACCCACCCATAAAAATTTCAATGCCAGATTGTCCTGTGCCAACAGGTTTTTCACTTACGAAAAATTTTTATCCAGACTACAAAAAAATTATTCAAGAATGTGAAAGAATGTTTAGCAAAAAAATTTCTTATAAAAAAAATAAAAAGCAATTACATGATGTTCCATATAAAGAATATTCGGGACCATTTTAAATATTAAACTATTTTTTATGTTGGTATGTTAGTTTGTTTTTTGCTAAAAATTTATAGTTTTTTTGTATCCACTCAACTACATCATTAATACCATCACCAAGAGTAATAGTTGGTTTCCATTTTAATTTTTTAATTATTTTTTTTGAAGTAAGTTTATAGAATTCATCTTTACCTATCCTGTCTTTTTTATAATAGATGTATTTATTAAAATTTTTTGTCTTTTCTAAAATTTTAATTATTTTTTTTACTAAATCTATTATTGAGATATAGTTACTTGTTGATATATGATAAGTTTCTCCTGTTTTTCCGTGTTGTAATATTTTATATAGGGCCTCGTTTACATCGTTAATATGTATAAAAGACCTAAAAGTTAAACCACTTCCATCAATTGGAACTTTTTTTTTTCTTATTAATAGTATTATTGTTTTAGGAACAATCCTATACAGTTGTTGATGAGGACCATATACATTTGCTGCACGAGTAAAAATTATAGGAAATCTTTTATATTTATTCATTAATTTCATATGAGTATCTGCTGACGCTCTCGATAATGCATATGGTGTTGATGGATTAAATTTTTCTTCCTCACTCAATTTTTTTTTATTATTTCCATAAACTTCAGGAGTAGTAAAATTTATAAATTTTTTTAAATATTTCTTTTTTAATAAAAAATTTACGATCTTTATGGTAGATATAAAATTGGTTATGTACCAATCTAAAGGTGATTTCCAACTTTCATTCACCATACCTTGTGAGCTAAAATTTATAATAATTGATGGTTTATATTTGTTTAATAATTTCTTTATAAGATTAAAATTTTTATTAATGTCTGCTTTATAAAATTTAAAATTTTTGATATTTTTATTTTTTTTATATTTTAAGTAAATATTTTTATTTTCCTTAGATCTGCTTATTCCAACAACAAAAAGTTTTTTATCTAATAAAAAATTGATAAAATTTGAGCCTGAAAATGAGTTTGAACCAATAATAAATATATTATTTTTCATAAAATCTATTAATTAATTTTGATATTTTTTTTATTAAATTTGATTTCAAACCTGGACCGCTGGGCAAATAAAAGACTTTTTTTTCAAAACCAGATGAATTGTTAAATATTTTTTTTGTTTTTTTTATTTTTAAATATCTAACTTTATCGAAAGTCGGGCTGTAAAGTCTTGTTTCTATATTTTGAGAATTTAAAAATTTTACAATTTTATTTCTATCATTTGAAAGAAATTCATTATAAACAGGCCTGTCCCCTAGTTTTGAATTTATGTTGGCTGGATATACAAATTTTGAACTTTTTTTTAATAATTTTTTGAAAAGATTAAAGTTTTTTAAGTTTTTTTTTAAGTCTCTGTTGTATTTTTTAAGTTGAGCTATGCCTACAGCTGCATGAATATCACTAAATTTAAAATTTCCACCATATTTATTCCAATTTTTAATATTTTGTATATCGCTAAAACCATGTCTACGCATTGACAGAATAATTTTTGCCAATTTAGAATTATTAGTTGAAATAAAGCCTCCTAATCCAGTAGTAAAAACTTTGGTTATTGACGTAGAAAATATTCCTGCATCACCAAATGTGCCAACATATTTATTTTTATATTTTACTCCGAACGCCTGAGCTGCATCCTCAATTAAGAAAATTCTATTTTTTTTAGCTATTTGTTTGATTTTATTTATCTCCATAACTCTACCATTCATATATATTGGAAAAATAACCTTTGTTTTTTTTGTGATATTTTTTTCAATTTCTGAAACACTTAACAATGGTCTTCTTGGATCAACTTCGATTAGAACAGGTTTCAATCCCAATATTTTGCATGAATTAATAACAGAAATCCAACCTATATTTGGAATTATAATTTCATCGTTATTTTTGAGGCCCAATGCCATAAAGACTAATACGTTAGCCATACTCCCATTATTAACTGCAATTACATGTTTTACTTTAAGAAATTTTTCTATTTTTTTTTCAAATAATCTACAGTAATTAGATGTATCTATTCTTCCAATTTTTATAACATTAGAAATTTCTTGTTTAATTTTTTTCTTATCTAAATCTGTATACCACCAAAGAGTTTTCATAATGAATGAGTATTAAGTTTTATTCTGTTTACATATATTTATCATTATTGTAAACAATTCATAAATGAACCAACACAATAACATTTTTAAAAAATTTTATAATAATGGATTCATAATATACAAAATTAATAAAAAAAAATTAACGTTTATTAACAAATTAAAAGAAGAAATTAATAAAAAATTTAAGACTTCTTTTGCAGGAGATAAATTTGAAAACTTCCATAAGTACAATAGTTTTGAAAATATAAATAGCACCAGAATGAAAATGATTAATTATATAAATACAAGAAAAAAATTAAAAAAAGATATATATCTAGCGTTAAAACCTTTTTTTGACTCAATGATTGGACCAGATGTTGTGGTTCAAAAAAATGTAAATTTAGCTATTCAAATGCCTTTTGATGATGAGAGACCATTGTTACATAAAGATACACCTCTTTCCTCTATGCACGAATTAGTTGTTTGGATACCTTTGGTCGATTGTAAAGATAGTATGTGTATGACAATGATACCAAAAAATAAACATGATCTAATTAATTCTTTATTTAATAAAAATGATGAAATTTTATTTGAAAAATACTCTAAAAAATATGGTGTTACAAAAAATATTAAAGTTGGCAATGTGTTAATATTCAATACAAATAATTTTCACTATATACCCTTAAATATTACGAAATCAACAAGATGGTCATTAAATATAAGATTTAAAAATTTGTTTACTCCATATGGGCAAAGAAATTTGCTAGACTATTATGAAATAATAAATACTTCTTATCTCACAAAAATGAATTCTTATTAAATAAAAAAATGAATAAAAATAATTTACTTTTTTGTTATCCAGACACGTTATTTAACAAATTTTTACCTCAAGCTTTGCAGATAAGTATAATCAAAAATTTTATTTCTAAATTTGGGAAAGAAATTAGTTTTTATACTGGAGAAAATCATTTTACTTATAAGAGTCTAGGTTTATTTAAAAAAAAATTACAAACCAAACCAAAAATCAATGGATTTGTTTTTTTTAGTTTTATGCAGTTTTGTTATGATAGAAAAGACAATATTAAAATTTTAGAAACTGCTTTAAAAAAAAAATATGCAATATATTTTGCCAAGGAAAAGATAGTATTAAAAAATACTGATGATTTTAATAAGAAAAAAGAAGATTTATTTTACTATAAAAAAACTAATTCAGAAATTATTAATTTAATACTAGGCTCGTTCACAACATAATAAAATACTATTTAAGTAAGTTTATAAATAATTAAAATTAATTATTTTTTTGTAAATATTGTAAATTCTATACTTACACGAGTTAAATCTGATTTGTTTAAACATCCTCCATGTAATAAATTATCATGGAAAACTACCAATGTGCCTGGTTTAGAGTTTATCTTAAGTAACTTAAGATTATTCTTTTCAGGTAAAAAAATAGGTTTGTTTTCACCATCTTTAAATTTATAATCAAAATTATATTTTGATTTTTGAGTATTTGGTATAACACCTAATCCATTATTTCCATCGCACCATAAAGATATCCAAAACTTAATTCTTCTAGAATTTGGCGGCGTGTAATCATCATTTATATCCCAAAACCATCTATCTGCATGAACAGATCCAATATCTTTTGGACTATTTGGTCTAACAATTCTCCAATAGATCTCTCCATGACCAATATTATTTTCATCTGAAACTTCAGCATCAGCATAAATACTTCTTATATTTTTAAACAAATTTGTTGATAAAATTATTTTGTAATCTTTCAAAGATAATATTCTATTTTTCATAGGCCATAGTTTTTTATGATCTATTTGATCTGAAATTTCATGATAATCGTAAATTTGTACAAGCTCTGAATTATTAAATTTTTTAGGATAGTTATTAAGCAATACTTTTTTCCAATGTAAATTTACAATGGTTCTTATTACTTCTAAATCCTCGGAAGATATATTACGAACTACAAAACCTTCTTTTAGATTTAGATTTTCATCTAGTTCTTGTTTTGTAAGATTTAACATTATAGTTTAGAAGCTTTTCTATATTATGATAAATAAAAAAAATAAAGATTTAATTTTTAAAGCAGCAATTCTAACTAAGCTAAAAAAAAAATTATTAATATCTAATATTAAATTTAATCAAAATCTAAGCAGAGGTCAGGTTTTGATTAAACTATACTATAGTGGCATATGTGGTTCCCAGATAGGAGAAATTAACGGTATTAAGGGTAAAGATAAATTTTTACCACATTTATTAGGCCATGAAGGAACTGGCATCATTGTAAATAAAAATAAATACGTAAAAAAATTTAAAGTAGGAGATAAAGTAATATTGCATTGGCAAAAAAGTGAGGGATATGACTCATGTAGTCCAAATTACTTTATGGGTAAAAAAAAAATCAATGCTGGAAAAGTAACTACATTTAACGAATTTGCGGTAGTTTCGGAAAATAGAATAACAAGAATGCCTAAGGGTATTTCCGAAAAGGAGGCAGTAATATTTGGTTGTGCATTAACAACTGGATTTGGTGCAGTTGTATATGACGCAAAAGTTAAAAATAATAAATCAATTTTAGTATTTGGAGCTGGTGGAATTGGAATAAGCATAATACAAATTTTAGCTTTAACAAAACCAAAAAAAATAATAATTGTAGACACAAATATTAATAAAAAAAAATTAATAAAAAAATTTAAGCAAAAAAACTTTATTCATTTCAATAATAATAACTACAACAAACTTAAAGAAAATATTTTAAATACCAATGACGGTGATTATTTTGACTACGTTTTTGACACAACCGGTGATGGAAAGATTATAGAACTAGGCTTAGATCTTATGTTAAAAAAAAGTAAACTAATACTATTAGGAGTACAAAATTTTAAAGAAAAAATTTCACTTAATACTCTCCAAATTGTTCTTGGAAAAAAAATAATTGGAAGTACTGGAGGCAATGTCAATCCTACTAAAGATATTCCGCTAATTTATAAACAAATAAAAAAAAATAATATAAATTTAAATAATTTTTATAATAAAATATTTAAATTGTCCGAAATCAATAAAGCAATTAAGTATATGATACAAAAAAAATCTTATGAAAGAATATTAATTAGATTTTAATTATGAAATACAAAAAAGTTATTATCACAGGAAAATTTAATATTATTCATGCAGGTCATTTACGAATATTGGAGTTTGCCAAAAAAATTTCGGAAAAGCTAATAGTGGGTGTTGTTAGTGATAAATTAGCAAAAGATGAAGCTTTTACAAAAGATAAAATAAGATATTCAAATGTAAAGTCCATAAAATTGATAGATGAAGTATATTTAATTAGAAAATCTATTGAAAACTTTATTCAAAAAATCAAGCCGGATGCCGTTGTTAAAGGATTTGAATATAAGAATAAATTTAATATTGAAAAAAAAATTATAGATAAAATTGGTAGTAAATTAATTTTTAGCTCTGGAACTGCAAATTTATCATCATCTGATTTATTAAAAAAAGAATTTTCCTCAAATTATATGACTCCAATTAATGCTGATAATGATTATTTAAGAAGATATAAAATAAACAATAATAAAATTAAAAATACTATAAATTTGTTTAAGGGCCTTAAGGTATTAGTTATAGGTGACACAATAATTGATGAATATCAAGCTTGCGAGAGTATTGGCATGTCTAGAGAAGACACATCTATAGCCGTTAAGCCAATTGAAAAAAGAAGGTTCTTAGGTGGTGCTGCGATTTTAGCTGCCCATGCATCTTCATTAGGGGCTAAAACAAAATTTATAAGTGTGATAGGTGATGACGATGAATATAAATTTTTAAAAATAAACTTAGAAAAAGAGGGAGTATTTGTTAATTTAATTAAAGATAAATCTAGAATAACCACAAAAAAAGTTAGATTTAGATCTGGTAACACCACCTTACTTAGGTTTAATGAGTTTGACCAAAGTCCAATACCAAATTTTATTGAGAATAAAGTTTTAAATTTGATTAAAAAAGAAATAAAAAAAATTGATCTGATAATACTTTCTGATTTTAGTTATGGAGTAGTTACGAAGAAATTAGTAGATACAATAAATAAATTAAAAATAAAAAATAAAGATTTAATAATGGTTGGAGATAGTCAAAGTTCCTCGCAAATTGGCGATATAACCAAGTTTTCAAACATCGATTTAATAACACCTACTGAATATGAAATAAGGTTAGGACTAAAAGATTTTTCTTCTGGACTAGTTGAATTAGGTTTGCAGGCAATTGCAAAAAATATATCAAAAAATGTTATTATTACTCTTAATAAGGAAGGTATCCTGATACAAGAAGGAAAAGAAAAATTTTCAACAGATAAAATAGCATCTTTATCTAATGTTGTTCGAGATCCTGCAGGAGCTGGCGATTGTTTTTTATGCGCAAGTTCAATGTCATTTGCCTTAAATAAAAACTTGTGGATTAGTTCATATATTGGATCACTTGCTGCTGCTATCCAAATTCAAAAAGTAGGAAACATACCTATAAAAAAAAATGAAATTTTAAGTTCACTAAAATGAATGCATTAATCTTATCAGCAGGATATGGCAAAAGATTAAAACCCATTACATTAACAAAACCTAAATGTTTGATAGGAGTTAAGGGTAAACCAATAATATCTATTTGGATTGAAAAGTTAATTAAAATTAACACAAAAAAAATTTTTATAAATACTCACTTTAAGCATAAACTAGTAGAAAATTATTTAAAAAAAAAAAGATTTAACGCAAAATTAGAAATTTTATATGAGCCAACTCTTCTAGGAACTGCTGGAACTCTTATTAAAAATATGAAATATTTTATAAATTCAAATTTAATATTAGCCCATTGTGACAATTACTTTTTAGAAAGTTTGAGTAAAATAATTTCCTTTCATCACAATAGGCCAAAGAAATATTTAATGACTATGGTAGCATTTAAAACCAGAAAACCAGAAAGTTGTGGGATCATTAAAGAAAAAAATAATTCTATAATTGATTATTTTGAAAAAAAGAAGGGTCATAATGGCAACTTAGCAAATGGAGCAACCTATATCATTTCTCCTGAAATGCTAAAAATTATAGATGATAATTTTAGTGAAGCTAAAGATTTTTCAAACGATATTATTCCCTTCATAAAAGATTATATATATGTTTATAAAACAGAAAAAATTTTTAAAGACATTGGAACTATTGAAAATTTGAATCAAGTTAACAGTTTATAAAGTTTGTTTTTTAAAAATTATTTATATAAATAATTATCTAATATTTAATTTTTTTTTTAATAACTTTGACCAGTTTTTTTTAAAAAATAAAGATTTGTCATCAACAAATAAATCAAAACTTGGCTTTCCAAAATAAATTTTATGGTACTTAACTCCCCATTTTTTTAATTGTTTTAATGTAAAAGACTTTATATGTTTTTTTACTTTTGATACGTTTCCATTGTACCTACCCATATACCTCGCAGTATATAATACTATATCGAACCCATTATTATATGCTTCATTAATAACTTTAATATTTTTTTTTATAGGAACCGATTTTGAATAATTATTTGTGTTATTTGTTTTGCAAATTACATTATCTATATCAAAACAAATAATTTTGAGTTTCATACTATTAAATTATAGTTTTAGTTCACAATTAACAATAATTATTAATTTTTTTTAGAGATACAAAAATAAATATTTTTCTTAATTTATCTTATTTTGGCTAATTTTTATCATTAAAAAATTTATATAAAAATAAATTTTACCTATGTATATATCTATTATGAATAAAAATTATTTTAAAAACTATTTTAGTCAATTTTCAAAAATTCTTTTCAGTTATGATAAAAGAGAATTTTTAAAAATTATTCAATTTATTAAAAAAACAAAAAAGAATAAAAAAAAAGTTATTTTAGTCGGAAATGGTGGTAGTGCTGCTATGGCAAGTCATGTCAGTGTTGATTTAACAAAAATATGTAAAATAAGAGCAATAAATTTTAATGAGGCTGACTTATTAACTTGTTTTTCTAATGATTATGGTTATGAAAATTGGGTACAAAAAGCAATATTATTTTATGCAGATAAAGGTGATCTACTAATTTGTATAAGTAGCAGTGGAAAATCTAAAAATATTATAAATGGTGCAAAGTTTGCTAAAAAAATTGGTTGTAAAGTTGTTACATTAACAGGCTTTAACAAAATGAACAAAGTTAGAAAAATTGGACATGTAAATTTATGGCTAAATAGTAAAAATTATAATTTGATAGAAATGACTCATCATACTTGGCTTCTTTCAATTGTAGATTTTTTAGCAAATAACAAAATTAAAAATTAAATTTTATAAAACAAATATGATAAAATTAAAAGGAACATATCAAAACTATATTTTATTTGATGCAGACATTTAAAAAATTATTATTTCTACTTTCCAATCATGAAAAAAAAAGGGCTGGTTTATTAGTAATAATGATATTGATGTTAGCATTTTTAGATATGATTGGTGTGGCATCTATAATGCCTTTTATTGCAGTTTTAACAAATCCCAGTCTCGTAGAGACAAACTTATTTTTAAATTATATGTATAAAGCATCTAGTGTATTTGGAGTTCAAAACAATCAGGAATTCTTGTTTTTTTCGGGTGTCTTATTATTTTTTATTCTAATTTTCACACTTATGTTTAGAGCAATTGTAACTTACATACAGCTTCGATTTATTTTTTTACTTGAACACAGTATTGGTAGACGTCTTGTGGAAGGATATTTGCACCAGCCTTACAGTTGGTTTTTAAATCGTCACAGTGCTGATCTTGGAAAAAGTATTTTATCTGAGTCGGGTAAAATAGCTGGGAGAGGCCTAGGCAATTTGATGGACCTAATTGCTAAAAGCACAGTGACAATTGCGATTGTTATTTTATTGATTATTATTGACCCAAAACTAGCTTTTATAGTTGGTCTTTCACTTAGTATTGTTTATGTGCTGATCTATTATTCTTTTAATAAATATCTTAAAAAAATTGGTAAAGACTCATTAAAAAATAATCAATTACGTTTTACCGCTGTTAGTGAGGCCTTTGGAGCAGTAAAAGAAATTAAAGTTGGAGCATTAGAGCAAACTTATATAAATAATTTTTCTGTTTCATCTAAAATTTTTGCTTTAACACAGGCTTATGTTTCTGCAATAGCTCAGTTACCGAGATTTTTCTTAGAATGTATAGGTTTTGGTGGTGTTTTATTGATAATACTTTATAGCATGTCTGACACGGGTAGTTTTAACAATGCTTTACCTATAATAAGCGTGTATGTTTTTGCAGGCTACCGTTTATTACCAGCTTTACAACAGATGTATTCTAGTTTTACTCAACTTACTTTTGTTGTTCCTTCACTCGATGAACTAAATAATGATCTTAGAAACCTTCAATCTCTTAATAAAAGCCTAGGTCAGATTAGATTAGCTTTTAATAAAACAATTACTTTAAAAAATATTCATTATAATTATCCTAATTCATCGATAAAAGCTTTGAAAAATATAAGCATAAACATTCCTATAAATTCCACAATTGGTTTGGTAGGTGCAACAGGCAGTGGCAAAACTACATTAATAGATGTCATTTTGGGATTATTAGAACCACAAAAAGGATCCTTAGAAATTGACGGCAAAGTTATTACAAATCTAAATACAAGGTCTTGGCAGCGTTATATCGGTTTTGTCCCACAACATATTTATTTATCCGATGACACAGTTGCTGCTAATATTGCATTTGGTATGGATCAAAAAGACATTAATCAAGGAGCTGTTGAAAGAGCCTCTAAAATTGCAAGTTTACATGAATTTATAAAAGACGAATTACCAATGCAATATCAAACTACAATTGGAGAACGTGGGATTAGATTATCGGGTGGACAACGTCAACGTATTGGAATTGCACGAGCTTTATATCATGACCCAAAAGTTCTTATTTTTGATGAAGCAACAAGTGCTCTAGATGGTACTACAGAAAAAATTGTAATGGATGCAATTAATAATCTTAGAAAGGATGTAACTATAATAATAATTGCTCACCGTTTGAGTACTGTAAAAAGATGTGATAAAATTTATGTTTTAGAAAAAGGCAATCTCAAAGCACAAGGAAACTTTGATGAATTGATTAATCTTGATAGTCAATTTCGAGAAAATGTAAAAAATTCATTCTAATATATGTTTTATTCATAATATGTAATTTTTGCTTCAGTCTACTTATTTAAAAAATTTAACAAATAAATTTGCGTAAAAAATTTAACATCTTTAATTGATAAATTATAAAATTGAGGATTTATTATTTGCTACTTCCTTTAATATTAACTCTAAATCTATGGAAATTTTTTTATATAGATGATACTTAATAAAATAAATTATATGAAAAAAGCTCTAATAACTGGTGTTACCGGACAAGATGGGTCTTATCTGGCAGAATTTTTATTAAATAAGGACTATGAAGTGCATGGCATAAAAAGAAGAACTTCTTTAATTAATACTGATCGGATAGATCATTTATATCAAGACCCATTTGAAAATCATCGAAAATTTATTTTACATCATGCCGATTTAACGGACTCAACTTCATTAACCAGGATTATTCAAGAGGTACAACCAGATGAAATTTATAACTTGGCAGCTCAAAGCCATGTAGCAGTTTCGTTTGAACAGCCAGAATACACAGCCAATTCTGACGCTTTAGGGTCACTCAGAATTTTAGAAGCTATCCGTATACTTAAGTTAGAAAAAAAAACAAAATTTTATCAAGCATCAACTTCTGAATTATATGGTCTGGTAAAAGAAATACCTCAAAATGAAAATACACCTTTCTATCCTAGAAGTCCTTATGGTGTCGCAAAATTATATGCTTATTGGATTACTGTAAATTACAGAGAATCTTATGGCATTTATGCATGTAATGGGATTTTATTTAATCATGAGTCACCTGTTAGAGGTGAAACATTTGTTACTAGAAAGATCACAAGAGGCTTAGCCAGAATAAAACTAGGTTTACAAAAAAATTTATACCTAGGCAATTTAAATGCTTTAAGAGATTGGGGTCATGCAAAAGATTATGTAGAAGCTCAGTGGTTAATGCTTCAACAAAAAGTACCAGATGATTTTGTTATTGCTACAGGAAAACAATATTCGGTAAAAGATTTTATAAATTTAGCAGCAAAAAATTTAAATATGGTTTTTGAATGGAAGGGAAAAGGTTTAGAAGAGGTAGGACTTTTAAACGGAAAAGAAATAGTAAAAGTAGACCCAAGATATTTTAGACCCGCTGAAGTACAAAATTTATTAGGTGATCCTACTAAAGCAAATGAAAAATTAAATTGGTTTCCTAAAATTTCTTTTGAAAATTTGGTTAAAGAAATGATTGAAGAAGATTTAAAAATAGCAAAAAATGAAAAAGTTACTAAAAGTTAATTCTTTCTTCATATTTCCCTAATTAAAAATGTCTAAACTAAAAATATATGTAGCTGGTCACAATGGAATGGTTGGATCAGGATTAGTTCGTATTTTGAAAAAAAATAGAAACATAGAATTAATTACGATCGATAAAAAAGATTTAAATTTAATTAAACAAGCAGATGTCGAAAATTTCTTTAAAAAACAAAAAATTGATCAAGTATATCTAGCAGCAGCAAGGGTTGGAGGTATTTATGCAAATAACACTTATCCAGCAGAGTTTATTTACCAAAATTTAATGATACAAAATAATATTATTCACAGCTCTTTTATCAGTGGTGTAAAAAAATTATTATTTTTGGGATCTAGTTGTATTTATCCAAGAAAGGCAAATCAGCCAATGAAAGAAAATGAACTGCTAACTGGATTGCTAGAGCCAACTAATGAACCTTACGCAATTGCTAAAATAGCTGGCATTAAACTTTGTGAAAGCTACAATCGTCAATTTGGTAAAAGTCATGAAATAGACTATCGCAGTCTTATGCCAACTAATCTTTATGGACCTGGCGATAACTTTGAGTCCGAGAATAGTCATGTTATCCCTGGATTAATTTATCGTTTCCATGAAGCAAAAATTAAAAATTTACCAAATGTTATTATTTGGGGTACGGGTAAGGCTAAAAGAGAATTTCTATTTATTGATGATATGGTTTCTGCCTCTATTCAACTAATGAATGTTGATAAAAAAATATATGAAAAATATAGTAAACCTAGATGTAGCCATATTAATGTTGGAAGTGGATTTGAGTTAACTATAATTGAACTTTCTAAAATAATTAAAAAAGTTGTTGGATATAATGGTAAAATTAAATTTGATAAAAGTAAGCCTGATGGTAGTCCAAGAAAACTAGTTGATAGTCATCTAATAAATCAAATTGGTTTTAAACCAAAAGTGAACTTGGAGCAAGGTATTATTAAAACTTATAAAAATTTTCTAAAAGGACAAAGCAAAAACTGAAATAATTTAATCTTTTAATATTTTAATATCGAAAACAAACATTATTTAATCAGGAACAATTATTTTTTGAACTTTGATATTAAAAAAAGAGCTCACCGTTTGAGTACTACAAAAAATTGTGATAGCATCTACAAATAATAAAGAATGGAATTTCTAATAAAAGAAAAATTTAATAAGCTTTTAAAAATTTATGATCATTTTAAAGTCAATACTATTAATTTAGATAATACAAAATGCTTAAAAATTCATCAATTTTGATCACGGGGGGCACAGGCTCTTTTGGAAAGTCATTTGTCCCACTTACCTTAAAAAAATTTAATCCAAAACGTTTAATAATATTTTCACGTGATGAAATGAAACAATGGGAAATGCAAAAACAGTTTAAGGATGACAAAAGAGTGGGTTTTTTTATTGGTGACGTCCGTGATAAAGACCGTCTTCATAGAGCTTTAAATGGAGTAGAGTATGTTGTACACGCAGCAGCAACAAAAATAGTTTCAACATCTGAGTATAATCCTTTTGAGTGTATAAAAACAAATGTAAATGGTGCAATGAACTTGATTGATGTTTGTATTGACCAAGGAGTAAAAAAAGTAGTTGCTCTTTCAACAGATAAAGCTAGTAGTCCAATAAATCTTTACGGGGCGAGTAAACTAGCATCTGACAAACTATTTATAGCAAGTAACTCATCTTATGCTGCAGGTACACAAACATCTTTTGCAGTTGTTCGATATGGTAATGTTATGGGATCTAGAGGATCAGTGATTCCATTTTTCTTATCGACAAAAAATAAAAATGAATTGACTATTACTGATAAACGAATGACTCGTTTTATGATCTCGCTCCAGCAAGGTGTAGAATTAGTTTGGCACGCATTTGAAGATATGGTTGGTGGTGAGATATATGTTAAAAAAATCCCATCAATAAAAGTTATAGATATTGCACATGTAATATCTCCAAAAGCAAAACATAAAATTATTGGTATAAGACCTGGTGAAAAACTTCATGAGCAAATGATTAGTGCAGAGGACTCCGAATACACTTATGAATACTCAAATTATTATAAAATTTTACCTCAAATAAATGATTGGGCAAAAGACACAAAGCGTATAAAAAAAGGTACAAAAGTGCCTTCAGGTTTTGTGTATAGTAGTGATAACAATTCAGACTGGATGAGCAATGAAGAACTTAATGATTGGATTGAAGCCAACCAAAAATTTATAGGTATTATATAATTAATGATACCCTACGGTCGTCAAGAAATTACAAAAAGTGATATTAAAGAAGTTGAGAAAGTATTAAGATCTGATTTTTTGACCCAAGGACCAGTAGTTCCAAAATTTGAAAAATCTGTAGCAAAATATTGTAGAGCTTCTTATGCAGTCGCTGTTAATAGCGCTACTAGTGCTTTACATATAGCATGCCTCGCTTTAGGATTGAAAAAAGGAGATTTCTTGTGGACTTCACCGAATACCTTTGTTGCTAGTGCAAATTGTGCCAGATACTGTGGCGCAAGAGTAGATTTTGTTGATATAAATCCAAATACTTTCAATATGTGCACTGAAGCATTATCAGAAAAACTGGAAGTAGCAAAAAAAAAAGGAAAATTACCCAAAATTGTAATACCAGTTCATTTTGCTGGTCAACCTTGCGAAATGAAAGCTATTCACAAATTATCAAAAAAGTTTGGCTTTAAAATTATTGAAGACGCTTCACATGCGATAGGTGCATCATATGATAAAATCAAGGTTGGGTCATGTGTGCATAGCGATATTACAGTATTTAGTTTTCACCCAGTAAAAATAATAACTACTGGTGAAGGTGGTATGGCTCTTACTAATAATAATGAACTTGCAGAAAAAATGTTTAGATTAAGAATTCATGGAATTACCAATAATAAATCATTAATGAAATTACGTCCAAAAGAAGAAATTTGGAATTATCAACAAATAGATCTAGGTTTCAATTATCGAATGAATGATATTCAAGC
>MDTB01084477.1_pt1 | contig 20723 bp, 21 predicted proteins | sample 811161 | NCBI WGS metagenome assembly MDTB01 (sample SAMN05326650, study PRJNA326480) | marine metagenome | isolation source: seawater | place: Mediterranean Sea | collected 2009
AGTTGACCCAGTCAAGCTCTAACTCTTTTAGTTTCAAGCCTAAATTTTTTCCTTCATATCCTAATAGTGAAAGATCATAGCCGTTCAAAGGAAATTTCGCTAATGATCCTAGAAATATCTCCTCATAACTAATCTTTAGCTTATTAATATTTTCTTTTTCAAACCTAAGACCATTACACTCTAAACTGTTGGCCATGCTCCATAATAATAAATCGATACCATCCTGAAAACCGTATTGATAACCTACCTGGTGAGCTAATTCATACAATTGGCCAGGTCTAGATTGAAAAAACTTAAGGCGGTTCTTTTCTTGCTTTTCCAAGGAAATTAATCCCTGGTATGAATATTTAGCATTGCCTAAAAGTAAAGCAAGTCGGCGAATTGGATCAAAAGTGTTAACCAATCCAGATTGTTTTTTTTCAGTAACAATTTTCCAAAGTAGTTTTTCTAGCTTTAACATTTTTTTTAGATTATGGAGCCTAGCATCAGGAAATAGTACTGATAAGACACCAGTTTGCTGCATTAATTCAATTACTGTGCTAATAGATTTAAAAGAAAGGATTAATTTTAATTCACTCCAAGTCCTTTCTCGGCTAAGTCGTAATACAAAGGTCTTTTTTTTAGAAATAGCCTGTAAAACCTTTTGATCAGGGTTTTTATTAGCAGCTGGAAACTTTCCAACAAATCTAAAATACCTTAAAATTCTTAGGTAATCTTCATTAATTCTTATACTTGGATCACCTACAAATTTTACTTCCCCACTTTTTAAATCTTGAAAGTTTTCTAATGGATCTACAACGATCCCATTGGGACTCAAATAAATTGAATTGAAAGTAAAGTCCCTTCTCTTTGCATCCTCCAAAAGGCTGTCAGTATATTGAATCCTTGCCTTTCGGCCAAATGTTTCAATATCCTTTCTGAAGCTAGTTATTTCAAATTTTTCTCCTTCTAGTATTACTGCTATAGTCCCATATTCGATTCCTATATCAAGGACTTTACAGTTAGTTCTAGATAGAATGCCTTTAAGGCGAATTGGGTCAACATTAATGGCTAAGTCAATTTCCTTAACTTTTTTCTTCCAAAATGAATCCCTTATACAACCACCAACTGCAAAAACTTCCACGCCTTGTGAGTGGAAAAAGTTTAACAACTTTGACAAAGCTGGTTTTCTAAGCCAAGTAACATCAAATGGTGCAGAAAATATGTTCTGTTCTGAAATATACTTTAAGCTTTTCATTTGTGATATCTATCTATAAAATTTTTAATAATACTAGCAGTAGCACCCCAAATATAATAAGGTCCATAAGGTATAGCATAGTAACCACGATATTCTTTTTCTGTTACAATTTGATGTTCCTTCATATTCTCTCTATTTAACAAAAATGCCAAGGGAACTTCAAAAATTTCAGCTACCTCACAAGGGTTGATCTTAAATTTCACGTTAGTTCTTACAATACCAATAAAAGGGTGAATTAAGAATTTACTTACTGTTTCATGGGGACGCAGGAGTCCGACTGTTTCTATCTTACTGGCTACCAGGCCTATTTCTTCTTCCACTTCTCTAAGACCTGCATGAAGAATGGATTTATCATATGGCTCAATAGCACCTCCTGGAAAGGAAATCTGTCCTGGATGAACAGATAAATTATTAGACCTTTTGGTAAATACAACCGATATATTTAGGTCTTTTTTTCGTAACAATATAAAAACTGCAGCTACTTTTTTATAATGACCCTTTAATTTTTTTTTATCCGCAGTTGAAAGGTCAAAATCAGAACTTGGTTCACTTAAAGAGCCAATTTTAATTTCTTTTGAGGTAGGTAGGGTGAATCTTGACTTAATAGTTTCTAATGAGCTGGATGTAATCAAAATAAAACTGCCTTGCTAGGTTTTTAAATTCTTAGTTGTCGTGGCCCAGCTCAGATGGATTAAATTCATAATGCGCTCCACAAAACTGACAATCTGCGGTCACTTTACCCATTTTATTTGTCATAGTATGTAGGTCTTTTCTTGAATAAATTGACATTGTTTGCACTACTTTGTCTGGGCTGCACCCACACCCAAAATCAAATTTTTTTTCTACGAATACCCTTAAATCTTTATCCGAGAATGCTTTAAGCAAAAGGCCAGAAAAATTTCCTTTTTTTTGGCTAATAGCTTTTGAGGCTTCCTCGTTTAGAAAAGATGTAATTTTTTCCCAATTACTATTACTTAAGATCCTATCGGCAGCTAAATCTTGAACAGCTCTCGTACCTTTTTTTTCAGCATGCTCAAGGATTTTCGATCCTTCTATATTTGGCAATCGTTGTAGCATTAATCCAATACCAGTAAGTAAAGTTTTACCTTCAGCGTCAATTTTTTCATGAACAAGAATCCAAAAGCGAGTCTCAAGCTGTTCAGAGTTCAAAAAAAATTCCTCGGCTGAATGGACTAAACCTTTTTTATCTAGATTTGTAATACCTTTATAAGGTATACTTCCTTCACCTTGATCTAGAATTGTGGCAAAATAGCCTTCACCCATCATATCCTGAACAGAACCTGAATAATCAATTTTAATCGAGCTGAATTTTGCATAACCTCTAATCATTGGAGTTTCTGATCTATTGAGAGGAATGCAATAATCAGTAGCAATCAATTTCAGATCCCCTTTCCCATGAATTTGAATTGATAGCTTATACTTTAATTTAATTGAGTCGGCCATCAATACTGTCAAAACTAGTACCTCACCTAGCAGTTTGGAAATACCAATAGGATAGTCATGTTGACGAATAATTTTGTTGAGAGATTGGCCCAGACTACAAATTCTCCCCCTAATAGGCAGACCTTCGAATTGAAAGGGCATAACTGAATTCGTGAGCCATGAATTTTTTTCTGTCATAAAACTTTAAATTTACTTTTAAATATCTTTTACATTATTTATTTTGTACATCAAATAATATTATTAAAAAATACGTATAGGAGCGTCTTAATGTTGAGGATCGGAGAAACTATACGAAAAGATATAAAATATTTATACAGACCTGGTATCTATGGTTTAATATTGGTGGGTAAACAAATATTATTGACAGAGCAAAATGGAAAAGAAATACAACTACCCGGAGGAGGTATAGACAAAGGGGAACATTACCTGCGTGCCTTAATAAGGGAAGTCGCTGAGGAAACAGGTTGGAAAATAAAACCAGAGAGACGGGTAGGGTTTTTTCATCGTTATGTTTACATGCCAGAATATCGAAAGTGGGCACACAAAGTATCGCATATTCATTTTTGTAGAGGAATATATCCCACCTCACTTCCCACCGAAAAAGGCCATAACCCAATTCTAGAAATTCCTGAAAGAGCTGCCAAGTTGGTAGAAAGTCCAGGAGATAAGTTTTTTATAAACCAATTCTTTAAATTGAGATCACTTCTTTAATTTTTTCAATAAACTTTTAGTAGGCCAGCTATCTGCTAAAAAGCCAAATTCCATTTGCACTTGTCTGACACTTTGTCTGGTATTACGTCCCAAAATTCCATCAACCTTACCCACATTGAGTCCCCTTGATTTTAAGATTTTCTGTAGTTCAACCATTTCCCTTAGAGTAAGGATATTCTCTGGATCGTTACTCACAAATTTTGGCGCTCCTGCCAACCTAGTAGCAAGATGAGCGGCAGTAACTGTATATATAAAGCTATCGTTCCATCTAAGATAGACATCAAAATTAGGGTAGGCTAGAAATTTAGGACCTTTACTGCCTTGAGGCAGTAAGAGGGTAGCTTTTGTTTCATTCGCTACAGCAAATTTTCCTATTCTTGATTTAACCCCTAAGTTTTTCCAATCCCCCAAAGTAAGTTCTCGACCAAAGCCTGCTTTCTCCCAAGGAAATCCATCCGTGACAATAACTTCCTCAATCCAGGGCTCATTTGGCCTCCATCCCATACTTGATATAAGAACAGCAGCGGTTAATATCGCATCTGGAGAACTCTTTTTCAGATTGACTAGTCCATCTCCATCTCCATCTGTTCCATATATTAGGATATCCGAGGGTAACATTTGTACCTGCCCAATTTCTCCTGCCCAAGCACCAGTTATTTCTTTTTCAATCAGATCGTCCGCAAACAGTTTAATAGCCGCAATGTATTCTTCCTGAAATATTTCTGGCCGCCGACAATCATGACCCAAAGTCGCTAAAGCACTTAATGTGCTAAAATTTCCCTGCACAGCACCGAAGTCTGTTTCCATACCCCAGAAGGCAGTAATAACTTCTGCTGGCACCCCATACATGGCTTCTGCTGAATTAAAAATATTGAGATATTTCTCCATATTTTTTATACCATTTTTCAACCGATATGAGTTGATTGCACTCTTCGTAAAGTCTAGGAAACTCAACCTAAAAGTACTTTGCCTACGATCCATTTCCAAAACTTTTTTTGACTGCTTACTATATTTGAGAGCCAATGAGACTGCATTTTTATCTACTCCTCTCTGAATGGCTTTGCTGCCTATATCTTTTAGGAATATTTTATAGTCCCCACCACAATTGACTAAGGTAGACCCCAAGGCATGGGACCCTTGAAAGGCAATCAGAAAAGCTAGTAATAACTTGATCTTTCTCTGATAGATGATCTTCTTGAGAAGATATTTTCTAATCTTAAAATATTTCATGTTTTTAAATTTAGTACATCCAACATTGAATATTCTCCAGCGCCAGCTGTCATTCCCCATCTGGCTGCTCTCACTGCACCTCGCGCAAAGATCATCCGATCAGTAGCATTATGCTGTAATGTTATCTGCTCTCCATAACCTGCAAACATTATCGAATGATTTCCTACTATATCTCCACCTCTAACTACAGAGAACCCAATTTTCTCTTTTTTTCTGGGTCCTATTATCCCATCTCTTGTTTTGTCCTTTAATGTCTCTAGAGATTTTCCCTTACCTTCAGCGACTGCCTCTCCTAACATAAGTGCAGTTCCAGAGGGTGCATCAACTTTTTTACCATGATGCATTTCAATAATTTCTATATCGAAATCTTCATCTAACACTTCTGAAACCTTTTTGGCTAAACCAGTGAGAATATTGAGACCTAAACTCATATTTCCTGCTCTTATTATAGTTGTTTTTCTAGCAGATTCTTTAATATGTCCAAGCTGCAATTTGGAAAAACCAGTAGTGCCAATTACAGATACAGTTTTGTATTTAGCTGCTAAATTTGCTATTTTTAATGAGGTTTCTGGGTTTGTGAAATCAATTACTGCATCTGAAACTGATAATGCCTCTTCTATATCATCAGAAAACTCTAAAGAGCTTTCGAGACCCAAAATTGTCTCATTTGCCAACGTCCCTATCAAAGGATGTTTCTCAATTTCTATCAAACCAGCCAATTCTAGACCTTGCTTTTCTTCGACTGCCCTACATAACATTTGCCCCATTCTACCAGAGGCACCTACCACAGTAATACGTTTAGTTTTGACCACTATGCATTTTCCCTAAATTTAATTTTTGGGTTTTTATCGACAAATTTAATCGACTCCGTTATGTATTCACCTACCTTATAAGTCAATAACCATCATTAATCCTAAATTAAATACACATTATGAACAAACGCTTTGGTAATACTTCACATCGTATTTTAAGAGTAAATGAATTAATTAAGAGAGAAATCTCAGAAATTATTCAACAACTAGATTGGTCAGAAAATGGTCTAGAGAATTTAGCTCTTACTATAACGGAGGTAGAGTGTTCCAGAGATATAAGAATAGCTAGAGTGTTCTTTATACCAGTAGGAAGAAAAAATTCAAAGCAAATCGAAGAGGCTTTAGAAGGTAAAAAAAATATTATAAGAAGACACCTTGGCAAAAAAGTTCATTTAAAGTACGTACCTGAATTAAGGTTTATTGAAGACAATAGCTTTGAAGAATTTAGAAAAACATCAGAGCTTTTGAAAACTTTAGATTAACGCGTTAACATTTCAAAAAATAATCAATTCAGTCTAGAAAATGAATGAAATCTCAAAAGACCTTCATGGTTGGCTACTAATAGATAAGCCAATAGGAATCGGCTCCACAAATGTGGTGAGTATAGTAAAAAGAATATTTGGTTTAAGAAAAATTGGACATGGAGGCACTTTAGATCCAGATGCAACAGGAGTTTTAGCTTTAGCACTAGGAGAAGCTACTAAAACTGTTCAAGTGTTTGGAAAAAGCCTAAAAACTTATAGATTTATATTGCGGCTAGGTACAGCCACGGATACTGATGATTCGTCAGGAAACATTATTAACGAGTCCTTAATTAGACCAGAAACTGAGGCCATAAAAAAAACAATTGGCAAGCTTACAGGTTATATATTCCAAGTTCCTCCTAAGTTATCGGCACTAAAGATAAAGGGTAAAAGAGCATATACACTATTTCACGAAGGATCAGATTATGAATTATCTCCTAGGCAGATATACATAAAAAAAATTAATATATTGAAAAGAAAAAATATAGACGAAGTAGCCATGGAATTTACATGTGGAAAGGGCGGGTATGTAAGATCTCTAGCAAGAGACATAGGTGATTTGCTAGGCTGCTATGGCCATGCTCATGAAATAAGACGCATTGAAAGTGGTCCCTTTAGTATAGATGATAGCATTCCCTTAGAAGAACTTAAATCAATGACATGCCACGAATTAAAGAGAAAAATTATGCCTATTCAGTCAGTGCTGAAAGAAATCCCATATTACCAATGCAAAGCGAAAGATATGGAAATGATTCTCAATGGCAGAGCATGTAAAGTTTCAGAAAATTCAGAGACGAATCTGGATCTGGCTTGGATGAAATTTAGAAATACTCCCTTGGCCTTTGGAAAGGTCAAGCACCAAACTTTTTTCCCCACGAGGGTTTTTAATATTTTAAAAGGGAACCTTTGAAAAAACATAGCATAATAAAAAGAGAGTTCATTAATTTAGATTTTGTCTCAACAGCAGTTTTCTCTAGTTGTTTTAATTTTAGATATTCACTTACTCGTATATGGGATAATGGTGGAGCTAAATTACTATTTATTTTGCTTAACCCTTCAAAAGCAACTGAAAAGCTCTCTGACCCTACCTTGGCGCGATGTCAAACGCGAGCACTTCTCTTAGGCTATAAACAATTTAGAATTTGTAATCTCTTTGCCTTTAGGTCCACAAGCCCTAAGCTTTTGAAAGCTACTCCATATATCAAAGGAAGCCACAATGACAAAATTATTAGAAAAAGTATCTTGTGGGCCGATTCAATTATTTGCTCCTGGGGTTCTTTGGGCACTTTTCAAAATAGGAGTTCAGAAGTATTAAAACTATTGAAAAAGTCCAATAAGAGTGTTTATCATCTAGGTCTAACTAAAAATCGACAACCTAAACACTTATTATATATTAGCTTTAATGTGTCTCCAAAAAAATGGCTTTAAAAGTTCTTTCCAAAACCAAAAAAAAAAGATATACGCACACAAGATATAACTTGACTGGACGACATCCTGGCAGGTTCAATTTAGATTACTAAAGGAGAATATGATGTCGATAACTACTGAAATTAAGCAAGACTTGATTAAAAAATTTGCTCAATCTGAAAACGATACCGGTTCGCCTGAGGTCCAAGTTGCTATCTTGACGACTCGTATTACAAATTTGTCAGAACATTTCAAAACGCACAAGAAAGACAATCATTCAAGGAGAGGTCTATTGAAACTCGTATCACAGAGAAGAAAAATACTTGATTACGTAAAATCAAAAAACGAGGAAAGATATAAGACTTTAATCAACCAGCTTGGGATAAGAAGATAAATTAAATAAGGCTTTAATTTGTTCCGCTATTATATTGGCTAAAAACCATTGTAGGCAGGAGATACCTTAATTAAAAAGAATTGAATCAATAGCTTTGATGTCCGAGAGACTTTTTAAGCATCAGCACGCAGAAGGAATATTATGCTAAAGGTAACAAAAAAATCAATGACTTGGGGTCATGATAAACTAACCCTAGAAACAGGAAAGATTGCTAGACAAGCTGATGCCTCTGTTGTTGCAACTTATGGAGAAACTTCTGTTATGGCAAATGTGGTATTTGCAAAAGAAGCAAAAGCTGGCCAGGATTTTTTTCCCTTAACAGTGAATTATCAAGAAAAATACTATGCAGCAGGAAAAATTCCTGGGGGATTTTTTAAAAGAGAAGCTAGACCAACAGAAAAAGAAACACTGACTAGTAGGCTTATTGATCGTCCAATAAGACCATTATTTGTTGACGGTTTCAAGAATGAGGTCCAAGTAACCTGCACTGTTTTGAGCCATGATGGCGAAAATGATCCAGATATAATAGCTATGATCGCTGCATCTGCCGCTTTAACTTTGTCAGGGGCACCCTTTTTGGGACCAGTAGGATGTGCTCGTGTAGGGTTCGTTGACGATTCTTACGTCCTAAATCCTTCTATTGAAGATATGGATAGTTTAAGAGAAGATTCAAATCAACGACTAGACCTGGTGGTAGCTGGGACTCAAGATGCTGTAATGATGGTAGAGTCAGAAGCATATGAACTTAGCGAGCAAGAAATGCTTGGTGCAGTGAAATTTGGGCATGACCAAATTCAAAAAGTTATAGAATTAATAATTAATCTTGCTGAAAAAACAGCTAAAGCGCCATTCAATTTTTCCCCGCCTGAAAGTAAAAAGTTACACCAAAAGCTCACCACTTTAGGAGGCGATAGTATAAGGAAAGCATTTTCAATAATAAATAAACTTGAAAGACAAACAGCTCTTTGGGAAGCTAAACAAGAGGTAATGAAGAAACTTACAGACGAGGAACAAGGTGACGAGGAGTTAGAGAATTGTTTCAAAAAAATAGAATCTGAAATTGTACGGGATGATATTCTAAAGAAGGGTAAGAGAATAGATGGAAGGAAATTAGATAAAGTTAGGCAGATAAATTCTGAAACAAGGTTATTACCACGAACCCACGGTTCTTCACTTTTTACTAGAGGTGAAACACAGGCTTTAGTAGTAACTACACTTGGAACAGGAGAAGATGAACAAATAATAGACGCTCTACACGGACAAGGCCGATCTAAATTTCTATTGCATTATAATTTCCCGTCTTACTCAGTAGGAGAGACAGGAAGAGCTATGGGACCAGGTAGAAGAGAAATTGGACACGGTAAACTTGCCTGGCGCGCCCTTCAAGCTGTGTTGCCAAGTCCTACTGAATTTCCATATACGATTAGAATCGTATCAGAAATAACAGAATCAAATGGGTCATCATCTATGGCCACTGTTTGTGGGTCATCGCTTTCGATGATGGATGCAGGGGTTCCTTTGAAATCAGCGGTTGCAGGTGTTGCTATGGGGCTCATACTGGAGGGTAAAGACTATGCTGTACTCACTGACATTTTAGGGGATGAAGATCATCTGGGTGATATGGACTTTAAAGTGGCAGGAACAACCGAAGGTATAACTTCGCTACAAATGGATATAAAAGTGGCTGGAATTACTCCAAATATTATGGAAAAAGCATTGGATCAAGCCAAGGAAGGAAGGCTTCATATCCTCAAAGAAATGTCTAAAGCCATAACTGAGGCTGGAGACTTTTCAGAATATGCACCAAAAATAGAAACCTTGAAGATAGCGACAGACAAGATTAGAGATGTTATTGGTTCTGGTGGTAAAGTTATTAGAGAAATTGTCGAAGTTTCTGGAGCGAAAGTTGACATAAATGATGAGGGAATTATCAAAATTGCTTCAAATGATGCAGAAAAAATCTCAAAGGCTCTTGAATTAATTAAAGCTATTGTAGACGAGCCTGAAGTAGGGATGATTTACTCAGGTAAGATTGTAAAGTTGATGGACTTTGGGGCTTTTGTTAACTTTTTTGGAAAAAGAGATGGGCTTGTCCATGTAAGTCAGATATCTACAGAAAGAGTATCACACCCAAAAGATCTACTGAAAGAAGGCCAGGAAGTTAAAGTTAAGTTAATGGGCTTCGATGATCGAGGGAAAGTTAGATTATCCATGAAAACAATAAACCAAGAGACGGGTGAAGAAATTACCGAACAAAAGTCTGAGGGGAAAAATAAAGGATAAGGATTTTAATTTACAGTAATTTTCACTTTAGAAATTTCGTTGTAGTAAATATCAGCCTCCTTAATAATCTCGAGTTCTTTAGCTGAAAAGTCTGACAAAGGTATTTCTTGATTAGTTAGGTTTTCTCTAAACTTATTTGAGTTATTAATTTCTTTGTACCAGTGAGAACCCCAGATACCGTCATAAGGTTTGGGACCAGATTCCCAACTTAACATTGATTCAGAGAATTTAATCCCCATCTCATCACACAATATTCTAAGAAAAATGCTTGGATTTTTCGTAAGATCTTCAGAATCAATAACTGGTGGTATTACGCCCACAGCATATTTAACCATCTCAAATAATTCAAACTGTTGTTTAAAACCTAGATCTTCAATTTGATAATCAGAATGTTTTTTCCTATATGAATTTAAAACTAAAGCAGGTCTTCTAATCAAAAATACATTCGAAAGTGAAAAAATAAAATTCTTATCAAAATCTTTCAAAATGTGGTGCGTCATATGCTTTTGATATTGATATTGCTTAGTCATAGAACCATTTTTACATAAATCACTAATAACAATTGGATCAAAAGACTGACTATTAAGGATTTCTTTATACATTGGATGTTTGATACCAGTTTCCTTCAAATATGAGGCATAAAAAGGTTCGTCTATCACTTCAAAATCAGTCCTACTTCCAAAGCTTCTCATTAGAGCAGTTGATGCATTTCTTGGTCCAGACCAAATAGCAAACCTTTTATTTTTTTCCAACCAGGGCCTCATAATGCTTTCTCAGCTTTCCAACCATAAACCCCTCCTTATTATCTCCTATTTTATGACCATCGATACTAGAAACTTGAGTTATTCCGCCAAAAGTACCTGTCAAAAATGCCTCTCCAGCAGAGTAAGTTTCCATGAGGGAAAAATTTTTCTCAAAAATAGGAACACCTAAATCCTCACATATCTTTATAACCTTTGATCTTGTAACCCCGTTCATGCAATAATCCCCTGTAGAGGTCCATACCTCTTTTTTCTTCACAATAAAAAAATTGCATGAGTTTGTAGTACTTACAAAACCATTAGGATCTAACATTAGTGCCTCATCTCCACCCATTTTTGAGGACTGCAAACAAGCAATAACACAATTTAATTTTGAATGACTATTATATTTTGGATCTTGAACCATGGGTGATCCACGCGTTTGAGGAACTGTGACTAACTTAACTCCCTTAGCAGATTGCCCCAAGACTGGCTTGGAGTGCTCCATTATAATTACATAGGTTGAACCATAGATTGAGAAAGCAGGGTGTTGGAATGCTTTTGATTTTTTTCCTCTGGTAATCATCAACCTAGCGTATGTATTCGTCTCCATGGAGTTTGCCACCCGAGTCTTCTCTAGCTCCTCAAGTAGTTCAGACGGTGTCAAAGAAAAGTCAATTTCTACAGCCTTTAGAGCGTCATAAAGCCTCTCCATATGCTCATCAAAAAATACCCATTTTTTCTTGTAAAGCCTTAAGCCTTCCCAAATACCATCTCCTAGTAAAAAACCACTGTCAAAAACAGAAACACTAGCCATGTCCCTGTGAAATAACTCTCCATTTATATTTATTTTAATATTTTGGTTTCTTTTATCAACCTCTGAACTATGCGTAATAGATATTTCTTATACTCCTTACTAGATATATTGTCTTATTTGAACTAAGCAAATCAGACCCACCCTGCTAACTCACTCTCAATAATTTGAACAAGAGCTTTGATGTGATCATCTCGGTCATTAAGGCAAGGAATATATATAAAGTGTTCACCACCAGCCTCTGTGAAGCTTTCTGCAATTTCTTGATTAATTTCTTCCAGGGTCTCTACACAGTCCGAAGAAAATGCTGGAGCGACTATAGCTATATTCTTTTTCCCTTTTTTTGCCAATTCAGCTACGTAGTCAACAGTTGATGGACCAACCCATTTTTCAGGGCCGAACTTTGATTGAAATGTTGTAGTACAGTAGTCCCTGTCCCATTCTAATTCTTTTGCCAATAGTCGAGTTGTTTTTTGACATTGGCAATGATAAGGATCTCCTGCTAACAAATAACGTTCTGGAACTCCATGATATGAAACTACTAAATGCTGAGGTCGGTTTTTTGCCTTCGCATACGCCTCCTTCACAGAAGTTGCTAAAGCCTCGATATATATAGGCTTATCAAAATAAGCCGGTACTGTCCTAAATGCTGGCTGCCAATTCATTTTCATCAGTACTCTAAAAGCTTGATCATTCGCTGTTGCGGTAGTTGGACCAGCATATTGAGGATATAAAGGGAAAAATAATATTTTCTCACATCCTTTTTTTTGTAAACTCCTTATGGCCTTCTCAGTTGATGGATTTCCATACCTCATACAGAGGTCTACAATAATTTTTCCGCCAAATTGATCTTTGGAAAAATGTTGCTTTAACTTTTCCAATTGCCCCTTACTTATAGTCAATAATGGACTTTCATCATCATCTTTGTTCCAAATACTTCTATAGGCCTCGCCAGAAGAAAATGGTCTTTTTGATAGAATGATACACTGTAACAAAGGTTGCCATAACCATCTAGGGTAATCAATTACTCTTTTATCTGACAAAAATTCGCTAAGGTATCGTCTCATAGACCAATAATCTGTATTATCAGGTGTTCCAAGATTAGCGATTAATACACCTACTTTAGCTTTTGCTATTGGAGGATGATCCTCATTAGCAAATTTTAACCTACCTTGACCTGGCTTTTCTAAGTTCAATGCTTGGATCCTAACTACGTTAAAAGAGACTAATTGTCCCCATATATTAATAAGTAAGTTTTAGCAGCAATATTTTCAATCAAATCATTGTTAAAATACTGGAGTATTTTATTATGGCAATTCCCTCGGTTTTGAATTCCAACCAGTAAGACAAACTACATCAAAAGTTGCCTGATATTTTTGTTTGGAGTTTATTAAAGCAAAGTTTTTCTTATAAAAATCTAAAGCATCCCTTAAGACTTTTTTCTGGAGAGGCTTTCTACTTCTTTCTCTCATGGCATTTGTCTCACCCATCCCCCTAATATCAAATAAAAGATCCTTAGGATCATCATATTCAATTACGTAACTTAGTTTGTCAGAAACACAGAAACTAAAGCCTGATCGACGAAGGAGGCTACCAAAAGTTGGGACATCTACTGTTGGATTAACCCTTATTAAAGTCTCACCTGAGTTCTTTAAATCAGCATGCTCAAAAGATTTTCTAAGCTCATAAAGGCTATTCTCTCCAAAAGCATAAGCTAATAAAATTCCATTTTCTTTTAAAGCTCTTCGCATTTGTACTAGCCTTGCAATCGGGTCATTAACTGAATGCAAGTATAGTCCACTTATTATGAGGTCCGATGAGTTTATTTCTATAGGTAAAATTGGTGCGTCTTCATAAGCGTTAAAGAGTTTAAAGGATAAATTATTCCCCCAATACTGAGCAAAAGGCCCTATTATTGAAATATTTGGAAATTCTTGCTTTAGATCATCAAGTCTTGATATAAGATCTTGAAGTACTTTGCTATGTAAAAAAGACACAAAACCTTGGGCTTTTGCTCTTTTTTGTCTACACTTTATAAGCGATTCATCAAAAATATTTTCTTGTGTATTCTGAGTTTCCATTGAGAATTTGAAAAAGCCTTTAAATTTATCATGATTTAAACCACAAACTTAAATATGAAACAACCAACCAAGATAGCCTTAATGCAACTTTCTTCCACTGAGAGGCTGGATGAAAATTATGAGCAAATAAAAGCTTACCTTCATGAAGCACTTGCCAAAGGTGCTAAGTTTATTTTAACCCCTGAGGTCTCAAACTTCATCTCAAATGATGAAAAGCTTAGATGGAATGTCTTAAATGTAGAGTCTAAAGATCCAATTTTAAGGCTAGTAAAAGACTTTGCGTTTGAAAATAAAATCTGGATCTTAATTGGCTCTTTAGTTATCAAAATAGATGAAACCATCAAAAACAAGTACATAAATCGATCATTTTTGATAAGCCCAGACGGGAAAGTTGTTGCACGATATGACAAAATTCACCTGTTTGATATCACTCTCGATGATCAAATTAGTTTCAAAGAGTCCAAATATTTTATACCTGGCAATAAAGCAATCTTAGTTAAATCTCATTTTGCAAGAATAGGAATGACAATTTGTTACGATCTTCGTTTTCCAAAATTATTTAATAAATTGGCAAATGCTGGAGCTAACCTTATTTGTGTACCATCAGCTTTTACAGTTCCAACGGGAAGAGATCATTGGGAAACCTTGCTCCAAGCGAGGGCCATTGAGAATACTGTTTATATATTAGCACCTGCACAATGTGGTCAAAATGGAAAAAGTAGGTGTACTTACGGACATTCATTAGTAGTTAACCCAGATGGGAAAGTTATAAATGATTCTGGGATGGAGCCTGGCATAGCGATCGCTGAAATTGAAATCTGATTATCTCTTGCAAAACAACCTAGATATTATAGCTTGGCATTAATCATTATTTCTTTTGTAAGTTATCAATAAAAATGAAAAAACATCCAAATAATCTTGCTTCATTAATCTTATTTTCAGAGATTTCTACAGTAGATCAGTTAATCAGAGCTCAGATCTCTAAATCATTACCTGATGGGATGGCTATTTCTCACTTGTCCGTTTTAAATCATCTTTCCTCTATGAAAAATGAGCGAACACCAATGCAGCTTGCAAAAAGTTTTCACGTAACAAAAGGTGCTATGACAAATACACTTTCGAAACTAGAAACTTCAGGATATATTCATATAAGACCAGATTGGGATGACGCGCGACGGAAGCAAGTGACAATAAGTAAATCTGGAATTGAAGCGCAACGTGAAGCTATAAATTCAATTACACCAGTTCTTACTAAAGTGATTAATAGGCTTGGTCAGACAAAAGCTGATTCAGTTCTTCCAATAATAAGAGAGCTTCGTCATATTCTAAGTAACTAAATTCACCATGAAAAAAAATATTTTAATTATTGGTAGTGCTCCTGATGCTATTACAGCAAAAGAATGGCCTGGCTACCTATTTGATCATATTATCGCCATTAACAATGCTTGGAAAGTTCGGTCAGATTGGAGCAACTGTATTTTTCCAGAAGATTTTCCACCTCAAAAACTACCAATGGTAAAAAAAAATCAGGTCTTGAATTCAGCTAAAGATTATGTACCTGCTCAAAATTTTTTTGGCGGTTTTGTTTATGCAGGGGGAACAATGGCATTTACTGCCGGATACTGGGCATTATACAAATTCAATCCTGATTTAATTTGTTATATAGGATGTGACATGATTTATGAGGGATCCAAAACACATTTTTATGGTAAAGGAACAGCTGATCCCCTCCGCAATGATAAAACTTTAAAAAATCTAAAAGCTAAATCAGCTCGCCTCGAGGCATTGGCTCTAAAGCAAGGTTGCTCAATAATAAACTTCTCAGCATTACATTCCAGCAATTTGGTATTTCCTAGGCTTAAAATTTCAGAACTTTATAAGAATAAAAAACCACAAAATCGAAAAATTAATTACCAGAAAATTGATATGGCTTTGAAAAAAGAACTTGAGTTAGGGTACTTTATAGAAGATGGAAGATATTGGAAAAGAATGGCTGAATTTGATACTTTTGAAATTGAAATTTTAGACAAGATATGGCTGTCAACAGTCAGCTAACAGAATAAGAATATTACCTCTTCACTGTGGTAGTTACGTAATTTACAGAGAAATCTTTGGCAGATAGTTTCCAATCCCATTGAATGAAATTGAAAACAAACCCCTTGGTGTCAACTAATTTCAGTCTATTGTTTTCCAATATTAGAGATAACTCCTTTGGTGTTATAAATTTTTTCCATTCATGAGTATGCTTCGGTAACCATCGCATTACATATTCAGCTCCAATAATAGCCCAAAGATAACTTTTTGGATTTCTATTAATTGTAGAGCATGTCATCAGTCCTCCTGACCTAAGCAATTCTGAACAGGTGTTCACATATTTTTCTGGACTAGGTACATGTTCAATGACTTCCATATTCAATATGACATCAAAAATTTCATTATTTTTTAGTAACTCTTCAGCAGTACTAACTCTATAATCAATATTTAAACCAACCTGTTTTGCATGTAATTCAGCAACCCTTATATTCTTATCTACAGGATCCACCCCAACAACAGAAGCTCCTAAGCGAGCCATTGGTTCAGAGAGCAAACCACCCCCACAGCCTATATCCAAAATTCTAAGCCCCTCAAATGGATTGAGCTTTTTGGTCTCAAACTGAAATTGAGCTTTTATTTGGCTGACAATATAGCCCAACCGACAAGGATGTAGCATATGAAGAGGCTTGAACTTGCCTTCTGGATCCCACCACTCCTCTGCCATAGCTTCAAACTTAGAAATTTCTTCTTGGTCTACTTCATCTGGATTTTTCATTTGTGTTACCCTATTATGTTTTAATAGATTTAATCACTAAGAGATTTTCATCAACCATGATTTTTAGTAAAAATAAAGTAAAAGACATCTCTCGATCTGAACTGTTCCCTCCAATCAAACCATTTTCTACTGATATCCTATCAACCCAGGATAACCACAGCATTTATTTTGAACAATGTGGAAATCCAGAAGGTGTTCCAGTTATAGTTCTTCATGGCGGACCTGGAGCAGGTTGCAACCCAAATATGCGTAGGTATTTTGATCCAAAACATTATAGGATAATTTTATTTGATCAAAGAGGCAGTGGTAAGTCAAAACCACATGCTTCTGTTACTAATAATACTACTTGGCATCTAGTGGAAGACATTGAAGAAATCAGAAAGCGCCTTCGCTTAGAAAAAATCCTTATTTTTGGTGGAAGTTGGGGGTCAACTCTGGGATTAATTTATGCACAAAAATTTCCAAATAATGTACTAGGCTTGGTTTTACGGGGATTATTCACTATGACCCAAAAAGAATTAGATTGGTTCTATTCAGAAGGAGGAGCCAGCCTTTTCTGGCCTGAACAATGGTCGCTCTTTTCTAACATCATTCCAGAACATGAAAGAGAAAACCTTATCAAAGCCTACAATAAAAGATTGTTTCATGAGTCTCAAGGAACTAGAGAGAAATACGCTTTGTCTTGGACTATTTGGGAAAATTCCTTGGCTACTTTACAAAGTTCAAATTTTCACTCTAATCCACCCATTAATTATGCTCTCGCATTCTCTAGGATAGAGAATCACTATTTTATAAATAAGGGATTTTTAAAAGAAGATAATCAAATATTTTCTGACTTGCATAAAATTAACCATATACCATCCATTATAGTGCAAGGTAGATATGACATGGTATGTCCACCTGTAACGGCATTCAATATTCACAAGGCTTGGGATAAATCTAAATTAATTTTAGCCGATATTTCTGGTCATGCAATGTCTGAACCAGAGATAACAAAAGCACTATTAAAGGCAACAGAGGATTTTAAACTTTATATTTGAGCCGCTAGTCTACAACCTTGGTCAATAGCTCGCTTTGCATCTAACTCATGAGCAATTTCAGCACCTCCAATAACTTGAAAATCAATTCTAGATCCAGCTAAAGATTTAGCTAACTTTGTTTCTGACTCCTGTCCAGCACAAACAATAATAGTCTCTACATTTAGGGTTTTACGATCTTTCTTCTCCTCCCCAAAACTAACAACCAGTCCCTCCGAAAATACTTCTTCATAATTTACACCAGCTATCATTTGGACCCCTTTTTTTAATAAAGATTTTCGGTGTATCCAGCCTGTTGTTTTACCTAAGCGTTTACCCAACCGTTCATTTCTACGTTGCAGAAGAAAAATCTCTCTATCACCAGCTTTTGAGCCGATTGTCTTATCAAAAGATATGCCTCCACGTTCCAATGCAGGGTCTACCACTCCCCATTCTGATAACCATTTTTTTAAATCCAGGGTTAAGCTTCTCCCACTACTTACTAAATACTCAGCCACATCAAAACCAATACCTCCTGCACCAATAATTGCCACTGTTTTTCCTATATTTGTACTTTTTTCAAATACTTCTTGGTAACTGAATAAATTCTTGGCTAAATGTGAACCTGGTATCTTGATCTCCCTTGGTTTAACGCCCGTCGCCAGAACAACCTTATCAAAATTTAACAAATCTTCCTTTTGAACTTTAAAATTTTTCCTCAAATTTATGCCAAGGCGTTTGATTTCGTTTTTATAAAAGTCAACCAAACCAAGGAATTCTTCTTTACCAGGAATCATCTTTGCATAGTTCAATTGTCCTCCAATCTCAGGTCTTTCTTCAAATAGCGTTACAGCATGGCCCCTTTGAGAAGCAGTTATTGAGAATGATATACCAGCTGGTCCTGCCCCAACGACGGCAATCTTTTTAGACTTATCAGCTTTCCTGTATATTAATTCAGTTTCATTACATGCCCTTGGATTTACCAAACAACTCGTGAGTTTCATTGAGAATGTATGATCTAAACAGGCTTGATTGCATGCTATACATGGTACTATTTCCTTATCTTTTCCTATCTTTGCCTTTTTCACAAAATCTTGGTCTGCCAAAAATGGCCTTGCAAGGGAAACTAAGTCAGCACATTTTTCCGCTAAGACTTCTTCAGCTATTTGAGGGGAATTGATCCGATTAGTAGCAATTATTGGGATAGATATCTCACCGTATAACTTTTGCGTAACCCATGAAAAAGCCCTCTTTGGAACTGATGTAGCTATAGTAGGCACTCTCGCCTCATGCCACCCTATTCCTGAATTGATTATATTGGCTCCAGCACTTTCTACTTTTTTAGCCAAATGAACCACTTCATCCCAAGAAGATCCTTCTGGAATTAAATCAATAAGAGAGAGCCTGTAAATAATGAGAAAATTCTTACCTACTTCTTTTCTAATTCTTTTTAAAACCTCCAGCGGAAACCTTATTCTATTTTCATAAGTTCCACCCCAACGGTCTGATCTTTTATTAGTATGACAAACTAAAAACTGGTTTATTAAGTATCCTTCAGAGCCCATAACCTCTATACCATCATACCCTGCACTTTTTGCCAGGTAAGCTGAACGGGCTATATCGGAAATCTGCTTTTCAATTCCACCTTCATCTAATTCAGCTGGGGTGAAAGGAGATATTGGTGCTTTTATTGGACTTGGAGCAACAGCCTTATCTGAGTAAGCATATCGGCCAGCGTGTAAAATTTGCATAGCAATTTTACCACCCGCACCATGCACGGCTTGAGTGACTATTCTATGGTTTTTAACGTCTATTTCATCAACCATCATTGATGCACCTGGTAAAACTGAACCCTCAATGTTGGGACCTATACCACCAGTAATTATCAATCCAACATCACCAATTGCTCGAGATTTATAGAATTCAGCTACTCTATTCCAATCCCCAAGCTCCTCAAGACCAGTATGCATTGATCCCATTATAACTCTATTTTTCAATTCTAAAAAACCAAGGTCTAGTTTCCTAAAAAGGTTGGGGTATTGATTCATATTGCACTTCCTACTTTAAGTTTATTAGAAATTAAAATGAAACACTGGAATCCGATTCAAAAATCTTAATAGATTTTATCACAGCTTTAAGCTTATTTTCGAGTTCCCTATGTGCTTCACGATTGGTTGGTTTTTGAGAAAATCCATAAGATGTAACTGTTATTAAAACATTATTTCGCAAGGTCAAAGCTTTAAAAAAAGATTTTCCAGTATCTAACCCAACGTCACGGTTAGAGTTTTCTAGGGACAAAAAAAGCACACTGTCTTTCAATAAGGATTTTCTAATTTTTATGGCTCTATTGCTAAAAACTGATTGCAAATTCTCTATTCCACCAGCATTTCTAACCAAGCCGGATATGTTAACAAAAGATTTTAATCCAGGTTTATAAAGTACATTTACCGAAATAATTGATGAAACTGGTCTTCGCTTCAAACTCGCAGATGAAACAGTATCTATGCAATCTGTAAGAAAAAATTGCAGACTATTTTTAGAAGGTGTACGAGTGGCTTGATTAATACAATAACCTTTAGGTGCATTCACTAAGAGGTAAGAGTCGCCAATTTCATATTCTCCATTTTTTTTTATATCTAATATTTGGTTACTCACACATGAGAAAAGAAAACAGAGAAGAATTAGTGCCGCAGCAACTGGCCCCCTCGAAATTACATATCTTATCGCATTTTTTTTAGTAGGTTCCACCAATGTCTTCCCAGATAAAAACTTAATTATAGCCAAAAGAAAATTAAAGACTAGTCAAACCTTAATAATGGATCCAGCAAAACTGTAAAATCGTTGCAAAAATGCTTTGTAAAGCATATGTTTCGATATGATAAGAAAAGGGGAATAAATGAATTGGATATCGAATTACGTCCGTCCAAAAATTAATGCTATTTTTTCTAAAAAGGATACCCCAGATAACCTTTGGACTAAGTGTACTGCTTGCGGGATGATGTTGTTCCATAGGGAAGTAAAGGACTCCCTATATGTATGCAATGGGTGTGGGCACCATATGCAAATATCACCACAAGAGCGACTAATTTCTCTCTTTGATGGAGGAATTTATTCATTAATCGAATATGATGATGTTTTAGAAGATCCTCTCCAATTCAAAGATACAAAGAGATACACTGAACGATTAAAGGAAACAAGGAA
>MDTB01153288.1_pt1 | contig 20723 bp, 19 predicted proteins | sample 811161 | NCBI WGS metagenome assembly MDTB01 (sample SAMN05326650, study PRJNA326480) | marine metagenome | isolation source: seawater | place: Mediterranean Sea | collected 2009
CAGCGAACAGAGGGCCTTCCGCTCCTGAATTTCCTCGCGCTTGCGATCGCAAATACGGCGCAGAACCGTTGGGGTATCACTCAACATTAGGCGCCTCCAGCGGCTTGAGTTCGCTCAGCAAATGCCTCTAGGCTTAGCAGTGCCTTACCCGAGCGGATGGCGTCCATCGCCAACTCGATACCGGCGTCGAGCGAGCCCGCTTGACCACCAACGTAGAGACCCGCACCCGCATTCATCGCAATAATCGATCGCGCTTTCGCTGATCGGTCGGACGTGTCACCACTCAATGCGGAGCGAATCAGGGCAGCGGATTCGTCGGCATCTTCAACACATAAATCCGCCACCGAATCGTAGGAATGACCAAATGCTGCCGGATCAATTTCATACTGGGTCAACTCGCCGTTGGCGAGTTCACAAACCGTGGTCTTTGCCGATACAGAAATCTCATCCAAGCCATCAAGGCCGTGAACCACCATCACGTGTTCACTTCCCAGATCGCGCAGGGCAGATGCCATTACCTCACATAAGGCGGGTGAGAATACGCCCAGCACCTGCCGACGCGCGCCGGCGGGGTTGGTGAGCGGACCGAGGACATTGAATATGGTTCGCATCGCCAGTTGTTGTCGTGGACCAATAGCGTGCTTCATTGCACTGTGATGCATGGGGGCAAACATAAAGCCAACGCCAATCGAGGCAATGCAGTCTGCGATCGTGGCAGGGCTTACTGATAGATCGACACCAAGCGCGGACAGCACATCAGAAGAGCCTGATGAACTCGAGACTGAACGGTTGCCATGCTTGGCAATTCGGCCACCTGCACCCGCTACAACGAATGTAGCGGCCGTCGATACGTTAAATAGGTTCGCACCATCACCACCCGTGCCCGCCAGATCAATCAAGCCGTCTGTATCGATATCGACTGGTGTCGCAAGTGACCGCATTACACTAGCGGCACCCACGATTTCATCAATGGTCTCCCCCTTCATACGTAGACCGACGAGAAGGCCTCCGACTTGGGCCTCTGTCGCCTCCCCCTGCATGACAGTGCGCATAACGGTTTCCATGTCAGCGCGCGACAGGGACTGGCCGGCTACAACCTGCGCGATAGCTGCTTGAATATTCATTGCATGACCTCAGCTGGCTTGCTTTAGGAAGTTTTGCAGCATGGCGTGACCATGCTCCGTCAGAATCGACTCGGGGTGAAACTGCACGCCCTCGACACTGAGCTCACGATGGCGAAGACCCATGATCGCATCGAGTTCACCGGCCGCATCCACCGTCCATGCGGTTATATCAAGACAATCTGGAAGCGTCGATGGATCAACCACAAGCGAGTGATATCGGGTTGCTGTAAACGGCGATGGCAGGCCTTCGAAAACCCCGGTGCCCTTGTGGTAAACCTCGCTCGTCTTACCATGCATCACCTCAGGCGCCCGAATAATGTCACCCCCGTAGGCAGCGCCAATGCTTTGCATGCCTAAACAGATGCCAAATATGGGAATGTCACCCGCAAATCGCTCGATTGATGCAATGGATACGCCTGCCTCGGTTGGCGAGCAGGGTCCTGGCGAAACACACAGCAGGGAAGGTGCCGCAGCAGAAATCTCATCCGTCGTAATTTCATCATTGCGGTGTACTGCCACCTCTGCACCCAATTCCCACAGGTATTGCACAACGTTCCATGTAAAGGAATCGTAGTTATCGATCATCAAAACGTTGGGTGCAGTCATCTAATCAAACCGCCTGTACCATGGCTGCGGCCCGAAGCACTGCTCTGGCCTTATTGAGCGTTTCTTCCCACTCGGATGCGGGTACCGAATCGGCAACAACACCGGCACCAGCCTGCACGATAAGGACCTTATCCTTAACCACGGCCGTCCGTATCGCAATCGCCGTGTCCATATCACCGGACCAGGTCAAATACCCCACAGCACCACCGTAGACACCGCGCTTCACGGGCTCGAGTTCATCAATGATTTCCATGGCGCGTATCTTGGGTGCACCACTGAGCGTCCCCGCGGGCAGGGTTGCTCTCAATGAATCGATGGCCGTTACATCGTCGCGAGATGTACCTGTCACGTTGGACACGATGTGCATCACGTGAGAGTACTTCTCAATCACCATTTTATCGGTTAGCTCGACACTTCCAGGTGTCGCAACGCGACCGACGTCATTTCGACCAAGATCAATAAGCATAAGATGCTCGGCAATCTCTTTTTCGTCGCTTAAGAGCTTGGCCGCAAGCGCTGCATCTTCCTCGTCGGTGGCGCCCCTTCGAATGGTGCCCGCAATAGGTCTCACCGTGATTTCACCGCGCTCAGCGCGAACAAGGATCTCAGGTGAACTTCCAACCACATGAAAATCATCGAGATCGAGGTAGAACAGATAAGGCGAGGGATTCAAATGACGCAGCGCGCGGTACAGATTTAGCGGTTCTGCGTGAAAAGGCAGGGTCATACGTTGCGAGACGACGACCTGCATGACGTCGCCATCTAAAATGTAGTCTTTTATTCGCGCAACCCACGACTCAAACGTCGTTTGATCTGTCTCGAACGTGACCCGAGATTCAATATCGGCTGTGTCCGTCGCACCTAACTCAAAACTCGTCAACGGCGGCATAGGCTCTGACAGTCGCGACTCCAGCTCCAACAGGCGACGATTAGCGCTATCGAAGGCATCTTCCTGCGATGTATCCGCGCTGACTATCAATGTCAGCGTGCCCCGCAAATTGTCAAAAACGACCACTTCTTCGGCGAGCATCAACAAGATATCAGGCGTATTTAACGTGTCGCTATTCACCGTATTCGCTAGCTTGGCCTCAACGTATCGAACCGTGTCATAGGAGAAATAGCCCACCCAACCGCCATGAAAAACAGGCAGCGAATCGAGCGGTGCGCTGTTGGTAGATTCATGCAGTCTTTCAACTTCGGCGAGTGGATCGTCGACCTCGTAGCGCTCGACAAGCTGATCCAAGGTGTACCTAGAAACCTCGTTCCCAGAGACGACAAAACGCTGCCGTGACGGCAATCCAACAATCGAGTAGCGGCTCCACTTCTCACCCCCCTCCACTGACTCGAAGAGAAAGGAATAAGCCTCATCACACAGCTTGGTGAACGTCGAAAGTGGCGTCTCGGTATCAGCCAGTAAGGTTCTCGTCACAGGAATCCGTGAATAACCCTCAGCCACCAAGGCGTCAAATGCTTGTGGAGTAAGTGTTTGGGTCATCTGACCTTGGCCAGCTCGGCGCGCATGGATTGAATAACGGCGGCGTAGTCAGGTTTGCTAAAAATGGCTGAACCTGCGACGAAGGTGTCTGCACCAGCCTCGGCAACTGCGGCGATATTGGCCGGACCCACACCACCATCAACTTCAAGGCGAATGTCCAGTCCCGATTCGTCGATTAATGCGCGAGCCTCTCGCAATTTGTCGAGAGTGGATGGAATAAATGACTGGCCACCGAATCCCGGATTGACTGACATAAGCAAAATCATGTCGATCTTATCGAGCACATACTTGAGCGCATCAAGGCTTGAGGCCGGATTGAATACGAGGCCCGATTTGCAACCCGCACCTCGGATGAGCTGTAAGGTTCGATCAACATGGGTTGATGCATCCGGATGGAACGTTATGAATGATGCTCCTGCATCCGCAAACATGCCGACTAACGCGTCCACTGGCTCCACCATCAAGTGAACATCAATAGGCGCAGAAATACCGTAATCTCGGAGCGCGCTACACACCATGGGGCCAATGGTTAAATTGGGAACGTAGTGGTTGTCCATCACATCGAAATGGACAATATCTGCGCCCGCATCCAACACGGCCTCAACGTCTTGCCCAAGGCGCGCAAAATCTGCCGCAAGGATTGACGGAGCAATTAAGTAATCACGCATGAGAAATTCCATTGGTATCAAAGTGTGTAGTGTAAAACGGGACGGCCCGAGCCACCAGCTAAGTCCCCTCTCTACCTTCGCCACTCAGCAGACATTCGAGCTCCGACAACCGCTCTGGGGTACCCACATCCGACCACACGCCAGGCCACAACTCTCCCGATATCCGCTTAGAGGCAATCGCTCGATCAAACACCGGGCGCAGTGGCGCATATTCAGTGTCCAGGTCATCAAACAACCGATGACTCATCACCGATAATCCGGAAAAAGTCAGCTTGGACGACTCACTGGCAACCACACGTCCTGCGTTTAGACCGAAATCCCCCTTAGGGTGGTGCGCCGGATTGGGAACCATCACCAGATGCGCCAAGTCATTGCCCAGTTTCGTATCCGCTAGATGGGATAACGGAAAATTCGTGAAGATATCGCCGTTCACAACCGCAAATACCTCCTCTTTCAGAAGAGGCAGGGCTTTACGAATTCCGCCTGCCGTTTCCAGGGGCGTGTCCTCCATTGAGAGGTGAATGCGACAACCCCATTGCCGGCCATCACCACAAAACGCTGCCAGCTGATCGGCCCTATACGAGGCATTGATTACCAGATCTGTAAATCCCGCATTCACCAAAGCCTCAATATGGCGCTCCAACAAGGTTTTCTGCGCAACCTTGATCAGCGGTTTAGGCGTCGTATCGGTGAGCGGTCGCATACGCCGCCCCTCCCCAGCCGCAAGAATCATCGCGAATTTCATGTGGCGCTGTACCAATGCTGACGCACGACCTCGGGCATCACCTCTCCGTCAAGCCAGTCCCAGAAAGCACCAACGGGGGGATAGGCCTCGCGATACAAATGACAGGCTTCCTGAATATAGGCAATCACTTCGGGGATGTCTCTCATGTACGCAGGTTTATCGTCCCGCAGCCAAAGGCGTGAGAAGACCCCCAAAATCTTCACGTGCCGCTGCAAGCCAACAAGGTCGAACCACTCCACGAACTGAGGCCAGGAATCATCATCAAATCGACCCGCGCGCACCAAGCACTCCCAGTAATATTTGAGCCACAGCAGCTGTTTTTCACGAGGCCATACGACATAGACATCTTTGAGTAGCGATACCGCATCGTAGGTAGTGGGGCCCATTATCGCGTCCTGAAAGTCGATAACAGCAAGCGGCGAGTCACCATCTGCCACCATAAGGTTTCGACTGTGATAATCCCGATGAACCAACCCTTGAGGTTGAGATCGCGCTGCCTGAACAACGCAGGCGCTCATCTCGGCAAAGATGGCCATCGCTGTCTCATCCATGTTCAAGCTCAATGCCTTCGAAAAAAACCACTCAGGACAGACATCTAACTCGCGCTGAAGCTCCTTTTCATCATAGTGAGGTAGCTCTGACTCCACCGTGCGAATAGCCTGTATGACTGCCAAGGTATCGAGGGCCTCGCGGTAGAGTTGGTTCGCATCCTGAGCTTCGAGTGCCACCGCAAACGTCCTATCACCCAAGTCCTCGAGGAGAAAGTACCCTAAGGACAAGTTCGCTCTGGGCATTAATGGCACCCGAACCCCCGCCCCGGCTAATACTCGCTGAATGAGTACAAACCGCTCATTATTCTCGGTTGGCGGCGACACCATTAGCATCCGAGTGTCACTACCTGGCACAGAGATTCGGTAGAATTTTCGGGGGCTAGCGTCGCCAGCAACAAGCTGTGACACCAGATCAGTTGCGTCACACCTAAATATTTCTGACAGCCAACTGAGCTGCTCTTGTCCCTCTGACACCCCTGCTTCTCCTTTACTCCAGGTATAAACCCGCAGCATTGCCAAAAAAACCCGAGAACAACCAAGTCTTTAGCGCGTTACACTGTGAATGACCATAATAACCTGAACCTTGCGCTGAAACGCTTGTGTACGAGCTTTTGAACCCCAAAAATCTGTCTGGACTAACTCAACGACTGATAGGCGCAGCGCTTCTGGTGATGTCGACATCGCCGTTCGCGCACGCAAGCCAGATAATTGAGGAAGAGCAGATTCAGGCGCGACTCAATTGGGTACCCCTTGCGCTGGTGAAAACTGAGGATCGTGATGAGCGTTGCCTAAAGTGTCGGGGCCGCTACGAAGATCCATTGGCTGACGCCGATCGCTCTACGCCACCGAACCAGTCAGACCTTGAGGTCAGTGCCGGCGACAGCGATATTACCGACGACACCCTTTATTTTTCTGATGATGTCACTGTCTCTCAGGGTTACCGTACCCTAAAAGCGCAGGAGGTCATCATTGACCGGGTGGAACAAACGGTCTCCGCAGACGGCCCCATCGAGGTCCGTGAACCCGGAATTGTCATGTACGGTGACCACATCACCTACGATAGCCTGAGCGAACGCGCATCGCTCAGCGATGCCGAATTTGTTATGTACGAACAACAACTCTACGGCATTGCTGAGCGTGTTACTCGGGATGCCAATGGGTCGCTCGAGATTGAAGACGGCCAGCTCACATTTTGCGCACCAACAGATCCCAGCTGGCTCGTAACGGCTGAAACCTTGCGTGTCGACCCGACAACCAATACCGGTGAGGCTTGGGGAGCCCGCATTGACATCAAGGGCGTTCCAGTTGTCTATTTGCCGTGGGTGCAGTTTCCGCTGAATGATCGCCGCAAAACGGGCCTGCTGTTTCCTGACATCAGTAGCGATACTCGTGGTGGGCTTGATATCACGGCGCCTATTTATCTGAACCTAGCTCCGAACTACGACGCCACCTACTCACCCCGGCTCATTCAGGATCGTGGCCTTGTCCATCAGCTCAACACGCGATTTCTGGGAAAACGAACCGGTTTCTGGGATGTTTCGGGAACCTATTTACGAGACGACGACCTCGACGCATCGGACAGTGACAACAACCGCTGGCTGGTTAACGTACAACAATCGAGTGACCCCTCCGCTAGGCTACGTACGTCTATAGACTTCACGAAGGTGAGCGACAATGAATACCTGAGAGATCTCGAGAACAACACACTCAGCGCTCAGCGACAAACTGCGCTACTGCAAAGGGCTAGAGTGGACTGGCTCGCAGACAGCTGGCTTTTTGGTTTGGAAGCTCAGCAGTTTCAGAGTATCGCGGAGGACCTAACCGACAACTACCGGCGATTACCTCAAATCAGCGCTGTTTGGCGTGGCGATGCGAAGATAGGTCCGCTTGAGCCACTCTTGAAATTACAGGCGGCTAATTTTGACACCGACGTCGAGAAGGTGAAGGGCCAGCGGGTCTACCAGGAGGTGGGTGTCACTTTACCCCTCACCCGAGATTATGGGTTCTTAAATTCCAGCCTGATGCACCGAAGCATTCAATACCGTCTGAAAGCGCCTGATAACAACCAGACTCGGAGCGAATCAGTGTCGTCCTGGCTTGGTCGTATTGAAGGTGGGTTGGAGTTTGAGCGAAGTACAGACATCTTCGGCCTTCCCTTCACACAAACATTGGAGCCCCGTTTTCAATACCTTTATGCCAGTTACGATGACCATGCAGGCATTCCTGATTTCGACAGTGCTGAACTGACCTTTAGCTACCGACAGCTCTTCCGGAATACGCGTTTCTCCGGATACGACCGATTGGCAGACGCTAATCAGCTTTCAGTTGGATTGACCTCGAGACTCATTGACACAGCGACGGGTAAAGAGCGTGTCTCGGCCAGTTTTGGTCAGGTCATCAACTTCAGGGATCAGCGTGTACGCTTAAAAGAGAGCGACGCGGCACTCACCGACGAAGGATCAGCCCTGGCGTTCGCACTGAATGTTAGAACCAGTGAACGCTGGAGCGTTCACAGTAATCTCCTCTTCGATAGCTATGAGGAAAAGCTCGATGCGGCGAATATCCGTGTCGGCTTCAGGCCTAATAAAGATGCCATTATCAACCTTGGCTACACGCTGCGCGAACCGCCCGCTTCGTTTGCAGCCAGACCCGTTACCGAGCAGATCAACACCTCAGCCTATATGCCTATCAACGATAACTGGAGCGCCTTCGGAGCAGTGCGGTACTCGCTTGAGATTGGAAGCAGCGTGGAAGATATGATCGGTGTCGAGTACGATGGCTGCTGCTGGCGCGTGCGGTTAATTTATATGAGTTACCTCGACGCGCTACGGGACGTCGATGTGTTCATACCCGAGCCGGAACTTACACGCGATCGGGCGTTCCAATTTCAATTCGTTTTAAAGGGATTAGGCGGCTTCGGAAATCGGGTTGATAATCTCATGCAGGATATGATCAGAGGATTCAATGCTAAACGCTAAGCTCAAATGGTGGCTTTTTGCCGCTCTCGCATCGTCATTACCGGCAGTTGCATCGGCGCAGGTCGTCCAGCTCGATAGTGTCATTGCTATCGTCGACGAAGACATTATTCTTGCAAGCGAGGTGCGTGAGCGAGTCGAACAGGTCAAGGCCACGGCCACCCAGCGCAACATGACCCTTCCAGACGATGAAACTGTCGTGCAGGAAACACTGGACCGGCTCATCCTGGAGAGCATCCAGTTGCAATTAGCCGATCGATACGGCGTTCGCGTGCCTGATGCACAGCTCGATCAATCTATGGCGCGGATCGCCTCCCAGAACGGCCTCACGCTAGAACAGTTCAGAGATGCCTTGATTCAAAATGGCCAAAATTACGTCGAGATGCGAGAAGGCCTCCGAGATGAGCTCGCGATTCAGCGCGTGCAGCAAGGCAGTGTCATGCGAGATATCAACATCACGGAAAAAGAAATCGACAATTTCATGGCGACGGAGGAAGGCGTAGCACTGACCGAGCCCGAATACCGGGTGGTACAAGCATTGCTGCCCATACCCAGATCCGATAGTTCAGAGCAGCGAACTGCAAAAGAAGACTACGTTGATGGTGTGCTCGCCAACATTCTGGCCGGGGCTGATTTCTCGGAGGCTGTGAGTGTTCAAGAGCCCTACACATTTCAAGGTGGTGACTTGGGCTGGCGAAAACTGAGCGACATACCGAGCATGTTCGCTGATATTCTGCCCAGCTTGAAGGCTGGTGACACTGGAAAAGTTCAGTCCAACTCAGGGCTTCACCTCGTCCACTTGGCCGAGGCCCGTGGGCTTGAGCGCCTGGTCGAGCAGACCAACGTGCGGCATATCCTAGTCACCCCCAATGAGGTGCTGGATGATGGTGCCGCTCGAACATTTATCCTTGGACTAAAAGAGCGCGTGAATGGCGGAGAAGACTTTGCAGATCTCGCTAAAGAGCATTCAGACGACATTGGTTCGGCCCAAGAAGGTGGCGAGCTCGGATGGACTAATCCGGGCCAGATGGTTCCTGAGTTTGAGGCCGCGATGGCAAGCGCCGAAATCGGTGTGGTGACAGAGCCCGTACGCAGCGAATTCGGGTGGCATATTCTTGAGGTGACAGGACGTCGTACCGAGGATTTCGCTGAGCAAGTAAGGCGCAACCAAATAGCAAACTACCTTCGTGAAGCGAAATATGAGGAAGAGCTAGAAAACTGGCTCAGAGAAATTCGCGACGAGGCGTTTGTCGACATCAAGTAGATGTGTCTGCCATGACGGAACTTGCCCGTCTTGTCATAACTGCCGGAGAACCGGCCGGCATTGGGCCCGATGTTGTCCTCGGTGCCCTGCAGTCGTCCTATCATGCACGCATTGCTGTGGTCGGCGATCTTCACATGTTGGAGCAACGTGCCTCAACGTTGGGGATGGATCTCAACTTCACCCGTCTGCCATCCGAGTCAGTGCCGCCGCCGCATGCGCCAAGCACCGTGAGCGTCTATCACACCCCCTGTACCAGCCCAGTGCAGCCTGGGGTGCTCGATGTGTCTAACGCCGAACACGTCGTGCAAACCTTGCGCACGTCTATTCAAGCACTCAAGAGCAAGCGCTTCGATGCCGTAGTCACCGCCCCCGTTCAAAAGTCGGTGATCAACGACAGTGGCATGAGCTTTACCGGCCATACCGAATTCTTCAGTCAGCAGTTTGGCTGTGAGGATGTCGTCATGCTTCTGGTCAATGATGGATTACGTGTTGCCCTCGCAACGACACACCTCCCATTGCGGGACGTGCCTGATGCCATTACGCAGGAATCTCTCCTTCGCAAGCTCGATATCATCAATAACGGCCTGCTGCAGCTCTATGGTATTGATCGGCCTCGGATCGCGATGTTGGGTCTCAACCCTCACGCTGGAGAAAACGGGCACCTAGGACGTGAAGAAATTGACGTCATCGTGCCCGCGCGCGACGAAGCTGTGCGTCGAGGTATCGATGTGACGGCCCCTATTCCCGCAGATACGGCCTTCACGTCTAAAGAGGTCCTTGAGGCCGATGTGGTGCTTGCTATGTTTCATGATCAAGGACTGCCCGTCCTCAAAGCACGGGGGTTTGGTTCCTCGGTCAACATCACGCTGGGGCTGCCAACCATTAGAACCTCCGTCGACCACGGGACGGCCCTGGATCTCGCGGCCACCGGTCAGGCGTCATACGAAAGCATGCAGGCGGCGATAAACGAGGCTCTCATCTGCTCTCGAAATTTGCGCTCACGAACCCAGAGATAGAATGCGCCCAAGGGTGGCCTCATTCTCGCTGATCAATCGATCCGCAATCCGCTTCAAATTCTCGATGTTGCTCTCAGAGGCGTCATCCATGTCGTCATTTGCTTCATCGAGTGTCACCTGCAGCCGCACATATCGATCACCTAAAAACATACGCATTTGATGATTGGCGGCCTTAGTTGCTCCATCGAACATACAGTCGAGTAACGGCATTACCCAACCGGCTTGACCCCAATCTTTCGCGCTTTCGTAGGGAATAGGTCTGACGAGCTCCCCCGTACCTAAAGACACCACCATCAAAGGCTCATTAGGGTAAAGCTTCAAGGCCTCCGCATAGGCCGACACAACCGGCGAGTTTACAAACACACCCCCATCAATGAGCGCACGCTGATTACCCTGAAGATCAATAAGTGCAGGTTCGAAATACGTGGGTGCTGCACTCGTTGCACGAGCCGCATCGCGGCACCTCACGGCTTCATGGTCCGGATGCCAGCTCTTCAGAAATAAGGTCCGCCTCTCCTCGATGTCGTAGGTGGTCACCATGGTGGAACCCAGCGTTTCGCCGAGTCGCGTATTGGAAAAATATTTTCTTAGAGACGCCTCAAGTGGTTTTGCCGAATAAAGCTCATCGAGCACACCACCAGCGGAACGGATGTTTCTCCAAATAGTCCGCTCAAATATTTTATCGCCGCTATTTTCAAAAAAGTCAGCAAGATCGTGCGCCGAATACCTTGGGGCTCCAGAGTCATCTGCCTGCGCCAGCCCGAGCGCAATAATACCGCCCGACGACGTGCCCACGCAGAGATCAAAAAGTTCCGAGATCGGCTTGCCGGATTCGCGTTCCAGATAATCAAGGACCAGCGAAGGAATAATCCCGCGAATACCACCGCCATCAATAGAAAGAACTTTCCGCATATTTAATTATTTAATTTATTCACATTAGGCAAAGTGTGTTCTATATTTTAAATATAAGTTTATTTTAAATCTCGATAACATTACACTACGACAAAAACGACAAATGAGGTTTAAGTTTTATGAACGAAGGTATTGTTCTCAAATCCATCGCCAAATCAAAAGCTGCCGCTAACCGTGCGGTAAAATCACTCGACATTCAACAGCTTGAGCGTGCCCTCGCTAACTTAACTGCTGCTGCGGAAACCATAAAAGAGCGTGAATCATTACGTGCACAGCGTAAAAAAGAAGTGGCGGTAAGGAAACTAAAATCGATGATGGACGATCTGGGAATATCCGCTGCGGATATTACTGGGGCATCGAAGCCAAAAGGCAACGGTAAGCGTGCCACTGGCCCCAAAAAGGGCAATAAGGTTGCACCCAAGTATAAAATCACCGTGGACGGCGTGACCCACCAATGGACGGGTCGCGGTCGCACGCCTGTGGTCTTCAAGTCGCACGTTGAAAACGGCGGTTCACTCGACGACTGTCTCATCTAAGAACTAGATTCCAGTGCCAAAGACACCAAAACGTGGCGGCGCATCGCGGCCTAAAACGCATGCGCCCAGGAAACGGTTTGGTCAAAATTTCCTAAACGATCAGGGCGTTATCGCTGCCATCGCCCGCACCATTAACCCGCATCCGGAAGACAATGTCGTTGAAATCGGTCCCGGTCAGGGCGCTCTGACCGATGCACTTTTTGAAAGCGGCTGTGCCATCAAAGCCATTGAAATAGATCGCGATTTACAATCTCAATTGCGAGTCATGTTTTTTAATCGCGACTTCACACTTTTCAATTATGATGCCCTCAAATTTGATTTCAATGAATTGTCGAATGCCGACCACGATTTAAGAATTGTCGGCAATCTTCCTTATAATATTTCGACCCCACTGATATTTAAGCTTTTAACACATCTCCCCATAATTCGTGATATGCACTTCATGTTACAGAAGGAAGTTGTCGATAGATTAGCGGCGTCTCCGGGCAATAAACACTGGGGTCGATTGAGCGTTATGACTCAGGTCGATTGTGATGTGGAGCATTTATTCGATGTGCCACCAGAGGCCTTTTATCCTCAGCCCAAAGTCCAGTCGGCGATCGTCCGACTGATGCCCAGGTCCAGCGCTCACCGTCCTGAATGTTCTCGCGAGCAACTCGGAAAACTTGTTCAATTAGCGTTTGCGCAACGACGAAAAACACTGAGGAACAATCTTCGGAGTATCATCGACGATACCACCATGCAGCGACTGGGTATTGATCCCGCCTGCCGTGCAGAGACACTAACGCTAGATCAGCTCATGGACTTGAGCCTCGAGCTCTCCGAAGCGGCTATCTGATTCCACGTCGCCAAGTTACACTCAGGGCAATCCAGAAGTGAACCAACAGGATTCGACATGGCGACCTACGTGGTGGGCGATATTCAGGGGTGTTTCGACCAATTCCAGTGTCTGCTGGAAATGGTCAGGTTTAATCCTGATAAGGATGTGATCTGGAGTGTTGGCGACTTGATAAACCGCGGGCCCAGTAATCTGGCAACGCTGCGGTGGTTTCATGAGCGACGTGATAATGCCGTGGTTGTTCTCGGCAATCACGACCTGCACCTGATGGCTGTTTCAGCAGGCGCACGAAAAATGAGCAAGTCCGACAGCTTTGATGACATTCTCGATGCGCCCGACCGAGAGACACTCATTGGATGGCTTCATCATCAGCCCCTCATACACCACGAGCATGGCGCAACCTTGGTACATGCTGGCATCCCTCCCATGTGGTCCATTCGTGAAGCGGTTGAGCGTGCAGCCGAAGTGGAATCTGTCCTGCGAGGACCGGACTGTATTCGATTTTTTTATGCCATGTATGGCAATGACCCCATCATTTGGAGCGAAGAGCTCACAGGCATGACCCGGCTTCGAGTGATTACCAATTACCTCACCCGCATGCGCTACTGCACCAAGAAAGGAAAACTAGACCTTGTCAGTAAGGGGCCCACGCCCACAGCCAACATCCTAAAAGGCAAGAAAGTCGCGCCCTGGTTTAGCCACCAGAGTAGACGCACAAAAGACGATGTCGTACTTTTTGGTCACTGGGCATCTCTTGACGGAGTAACGGATTCACCCAATGTGATTGCACTGGATACCGGCTGTGTTTGGGGAAACAAAATGACACTCATGGCACTCGAATCCAGAACCTTTTACCGGTGCGATTGCTGATGACATTTGATTTAGCCCCGGCAGCACGGGTTTATAAGGTCGGGGGCGCGGTCAGAGATACGTTATTGAACTACCCCCACAACGAGACCGATTGGGTAGTCGTCGGTGCCACACCAGAGGCGCTGACTAGTTCCGGATTTAAGCAAGTGGGCGCTGACTTCCCGGTTTTTCTGCATCCGCAAACGGGCGAGGAATTTGCTCTGGCGCGAACCGAGCGGAAGTCAGGTCAGGGTTATCATGGCTTTACTGTTCATGCTGATCCATCGGTCACCTTAGAGGAAGATCTGCTTCGTCGCGATCTAACTATTAACGCGATGGCCTTCGATGAAAATGGCGACATCATCGATCCGTATGGCGGACAGCGCGACCTCGATGCAAAAGTCTTGCGACACGTTTCTGCTAATTTCTCAGAGGACCCGTTGAGGGTACTACGCACCTGTCGATTTGCTGCGCGATACAACCATCTTGGCTTCACGGTAGCGGAGGAAACAATCGGGCTTATGCGCGAGATTGTCTCGCGCGGTGAGTTATCAACGCTGGCACCAGATCGAGTATGGCGGGAGACGGAACGGGCACTGTCTGAGACAACTCCGCGGATCTATTTTTCGCTCATACGATCTCTACGAGCGGATAGCCACATACTTCCATTCACTCTTTGCAATGAATCACTCAATGCACTCGACTCAGTGGCAGAACGGTCCCCTCATAGTCTTCACCGCTGGGCTGGAATCGCAGCATCGGCGACCGCGGGCGAGCATGTGGCCAGTCCCTCGATCAATATCCCAAAGCGATTCGCTCACTTAAGTGAGCTCGTTCAGGCGTACCTCGGCAAGCCACCAACAAGTGCTGAAGATGCACTTGAGTTTCTCGAGTACTTTGATGCTTTTAGACAGGGTTCTCAGTTATCGGAGGGCTTGTTAGTGCTCGCTGCCATCGATGAATCTTTCAACAGCAGTGACGTGGCACGTATTGAGAAGGGATTTCGGTTAGCAGCAGGTATCAGCGGCAAGCAATTCGTCGATGAAGGGTTAGAGGGTCTCGATATAAAGACCGCAATTTCGCAAGAACGGATGCGGCAGCTAACAGCGCTGTTTAATACCTAATTGTCCCGCGTTAGGGTCAGTGACACCCCAACGCCCGAAGCAGCAGGTACAGCACCCGGCTTATCAATATGTACCGTGACTTGACTCACGGGCCAACGCTCGAAAATCTGGTCGATAATCGCTTTGGACAACGCCTCGAGTAGCTCAAACTGCGATTCGGAAACAAATGACATCACATGGTCTGATATCGCTGCGTAATCAAGCGCATGCGCAAGTTCGTCTGTATCGGACGCCAAACTAAAATCTGCGGTCAACTCTAAATCGATCTCCAGGCGCTGCTTTACAGTTCGCTCGTAGTCGTAACAGCCAATGACCGCTTCAGGCTGTAGCCCCCGAATTCTGACAACCCCGTTCACGCGGCTTCACCGTCGACAGGTGGCGCCAGCTCGGTAATTGGCCAGCGTGCGCGAACCGATGGTAACTCAGAATCGCACTCACCTTGAGCAAGACGCAGGGCACCTGCATAGGCAATCATGGCGCCATTATCGGTGCAAAGACTCGGCGCGGGATAAATCACCTGTACACCCTCTTTGCCCAGCACCTCGGCTAAACGCCTACGCAACCGTTGATTTGCACTTACGCCGCCCGCCATAACTAAGGTGGATACGTCCTCCTGTTTCAGCGCTCGTCTGCATTTGATCAGCAATGTGTCGACTACCGCTTCCTCAAAGCAGCGAGCAACGTCAGCTTTAGCTTGCTCATCAAGTGCACCGGTCTCCGCCAACTGTTTGATGCAGGTACCAACGTGGGTTTTAAGGCCCGAGAAGCTAAAGTCCAGTCCTGGATGCTTCACCATAGGCCTCGGAAAGTCGAACCGGTCCGGATTACCCGTTTTCGCTAAGGCGGCCACGTGCGGCCCCCCCGGATAAGGTAAATCGAGTAGTTTTGCTGTCTTGTCGAAGGCCTCCCCGGCTGCATCGTCAACCGACTCACCCAGAAGTCGATAATCGCCGAAGGCATTGGCTCGAATAAGCTGCGTATGTCCACCTGACACCAGCAACGCGACAAAGGGGTAATCCGGCGGCTCGTCCGATAAAAGTGGCGCCATGAGATGCCCTTCCATGTGGTGAACACCCAACGAGGGAACACCCAGTCCCGTGGCAATGGATCGAGCGACGGTTGCACCGACAATGAGAGCGCCGAGCAATCCGGGGCCCGAGGTGTAAGCAACCGCATCGATGTCGGTTTTGTCCAGCGACGCATCTGACAGCACACGGTCAATAAGCGGCAACGTTTTACGAATATGGTCGCGGGACGCCAACTCCGGGACCACGCCACCGTATTCAGCGTGAACTGCCACCTGAGAGTAAAGCGCCTCAGCTAACAAACCGCGCCGTGTGTCATACAATGCAACACCGGTCTCGTCACAACTGGTTTCCAAGCCCAAAACAACCAAAATTCATCTTCTCTCAAAAAATGCGGACGTTAGCACGATGTTAGGCTTTGCAAAACGCCGCTGGCCTACCTATACTGCGCGCCCTTAAATTTGATGCAGCGACTACCCGCTGATCAGGAAACGACAGGATTAGTTTAATGCCTTCAGTAAAGGTAAAAGAAAACGAGCCCTTTGACGTTGCTTTGCGCCGATTTAAGCGTTCGTGCGAGAAAGCGGGTCTATTGGCTGAGGTTCGCAAGCGCGAGCACTACGAAAAGCCAACCACGGTTCGAAAGCGCGCTGCAGCCGCGGCCGTCAAGCGTCACCTCAAGAAAATGTCCCGGGAAAACCGCAAGCGTCAGCGTTTGTACTAAGCTTTCACTGACCCGCGAGATGACTGACACTGAAAATTTAGTCGCCCGAATCAAGGCCTCAATGAAAGAGGCCATGAAGGCGCGTGAAAAAGAGCGTCTCGCCACCATCCGGCTGATTCAAGCCGAATTCAAGCGCGTCGAAGTTGACGAGCGCATCGAGATCGATGACGCGAGAGCGCTTGTGATCATGGACAAAATGGTCAAACAACGCCGTGACTCCATCAGCCAGTTCGAGGCAGCTGGCCGCGACGAGCTGGCTGCCATTGAGCGAGCCGAAATTACCGTCATTCAGGAATTCCTCCCCCAGCAGCTCAGCGAAGACGAGATCGTGGCCATTATTGACGAGGCCCTCAGTGGCATTGACGCGACGGGTATGTCCGCCATGGGCCCGCTGATGGGTGTCATCAAGCCCAAATTGCAAGGTCGCGCTGATATGGGTGCCGTATCCAAGCTAGTTAAGGCTAAACTGACAGCCTAATTACCGGCTTAGGTCATCTAACATGGCCCGACTTCCACAGGCATTTATCGACCAAGTCCTTGACCGGACTGACATCGTTGATGTTGTTGATCGCCGCGTAAAACTCAAGAAAGCGGGTAAGAACTACTCAGCCTGCTGCCCCTTCCATCAGGAGAAAACGCCGTCTTTCTCAGTCAATCCGGAGAAGCAGTTCTATTACTGCTTTGGTTGCGGTGCTGGTGGCAATGCCCTCGGTTTCATCATGGATTACGAGCGCATGGAGTTTCGCGAGGCGATTGAGTCCCTGGCGCAAGCCGCGGGAATAGAGCTGCCGCCAGAGGAGGCGGATGCCGCTCCTCAAGTAGATCACCAGAAACCGCTGTATGAGGCGATGGAAAAAGCCACGCGAGTGTATGAGTCGCAGCTTCGCAAACATCCAAGTAGAGGGCGCGTTGTGGACTACCTCAAGCAGCGTGGTTTGTCGGGAGAAATTGCACGAGATTTTCGACTCGGGTTTGCGCCCGAAGGTTGGGATAACCTCATGACCACATTGTCTTCGGAAGAAGAAATTGGGCAGGCACTCACGGCGGGGTTGTTGATACAAAATGATTCAGGCCGAAAATACGATCGATTCAGAGATCGCGTCATTTTCCCTATCGTGAATCAACGGGGCAAAGTCATTGCCATGGGTGGCCGGGTGCTGGGCGATGGAAAACCCAAGTACCTCAATTCGCCCGAGACGCCGTTATTTTCCAAGTCACATGAGCTGTACGGGCTGCATCACATCCGTAAATTTGCGAAGAACCTGTCACGAATTGTTGTCGTCGAAGGCTATATGGACGTGATTGCCTTAGCGCAATTTGGCATTCACTACGCTGTGGCCACGCTGGGAACGTCAGTTGGCAAACCCCATTTGGAGATGCTTTTCCGACGTGTAGACCACGTCGTCTTCTGCTTTGACGGTGACGAAGCGGGCCGCAAAGCCGCCTTTAGAGGCATGGAAGCCGCGCTGCCCATGATGGAAGACGGACGCCAAGTAAAGTTCCTGTTCCTTCCGGAGGGAGAGGACCCAGACAGTGTTGTAAGGAACAAGGGTTCCCAGCATCTCGAACATCTATTTGACAATGCTGACCCCCTCGAGACTTTCCTTTTTGATCAAATGGCGCAAGGCATTGATCTCAATACGATGGATGGCAAAGCGCGACTTTCAAAGTTGGTGGCACCTTACATCAACCTCATTCCTGACGGCGTATTCAAAACACTCTTGTTCAAAGCGCTTGCCGATCGCACAGATATGGACGTCGACAGCTTGAGACGCTTAAGAGAAATAGAAAAATCGGTATCTGCGGAATACGAGTCAACACCAGCTGCAGATCCCAGCGAGGGGCTGAGCGAATCTGATGCACCGTTTGACTATCCTGATGGATACGAAGCGATGGGAGGAAACGCACATCTGCAGGGTACACCCCTGCAGATTGAGCCTAACCGCTCCGCCTTATCGAGAGCGCTCGGTTTAATCGTCCTTAAGCCATCGGCTGCGAGCGCGATAACAGATGATCTACTCCCGGATCAGGGTGGAACTTTGATCAATCTACTCCACGAGGTGGTTCGACAGGTGCGCGAGACACCGGAATTGAGTACCGCCGCCCTGCTCGGATACTGGATGGGTACGGATGAGGGCGAACTGCTTAGTGAGGCGGCTGCAAAAGAAGTCATCGATGACGAGCAGCACATCAGTGAGCACTTAATGGCTATCCTAAATAAGCTCTCGAGAGATCGACATATCACTCTTTTGCGTAAACGGGCTGAAACATTGAAATCTGTGGCCTACACTGATCTGAGTAACGAGCAAAAGCGCGAGCTCGTATCGCTTACGACTGAGATAAGAAAATTCTCTGGACGAAATTAACGCGCTGATCGTTCAGGGCGCCGAAATACTGATAAAAATTGAATAAAACGCTCAAAGTCCAAGTTTTGACATGGCTTATTGCACGTGCGACGGCTATTATTGCGGGCTTATTTTTTTTCGACCCTTTTTTCTCCGGACCGATTCATGTCTGATTCGCTACAACAACAATCGCGCCTTAAGCAACTGATTGCAAAAGGCAAAGAACAAGGCTACCTGACGTACGCCGAGGTGAACGATCACCTTCCACAGGATATTTCGGAGCCGGATCAGGTCGAAGACATCATTCAGATGATCAACGACATGGGTATTCAGGTCTTTGAACAAGCACCTGACGCCGACGAACTACTGTTAACTGAGGGCGATCGCTCCGCAGATGAAATTGCGGCCGCCGAGGCGGCCGCCGCGCTTGCTGCTGTTGAGAACGAAGCCGGAAGAACAACTGATCCAGTCCGCATGTACATGCGCGAAATGGGAACCGTCGAACTTCTGACCCGTGAAGGCGAAATCGTAATTGCTAAGCGTATTGAGGAAGGCATTCGTGAGCTGATGGCGGCCCTTGCCTTCTATCCGGACATTGCCCGCAAGCTATGCAATGAATACGACCTCGTCGCCAAAGAAGGGCGCAAACTCTCAGATATCCTCGTCGGCTACCTGGATCCAGCAGATCATGTGCCCTCGGCTCAGGAAATTGCAGAGCAGAACGCAAACAACAACAGCGACGACTCCGAAGAGACAGACACTGGACCTGACCCTGTTGAAGCGAAAAAGCGTTTCACTGCGTTGAAGCGCCAGTGCACAAAAACAGAAAAGATCCTGGAAGAGAAAGGCTACGAGAGCAAAGAAGCTCAGAAAGAGATGGCCAAGCTGGGTGAGCTCTTTAAGTTCTTCAAACTTACTCCACGTGTGTTTGATCCACTGGTGGAGACTCCTCGAGCCGTACTCGCTGTCGTTCGAGAATCAGAGCGCGAGCTGATGCGCATCGTGGTCCGCGAGTGCCGCATGGATCGGAAAGATTTCATCAAGAGCTTTCAAGGCTCTGAAAGTAAACTTGATTGGATAGACGGTGCGACCAAAAAGGCAGACGTTGCCGAGCGCTTAGCAAATTATCGAGAAGACATTGTCCGACTGCAGAAACGCATTGCCATCATTGAGGACGAAGTAGGCCTATCCACGCCCGAGATCAAAGAGATTAACCGTCGCATGAGCATGGGCGAAGCGCGTGCGCGGCGGGCGAAGAAGGAGATGGTAGAAGCAAACCTTCGACTGGTTATCTCTATTGCAAAGAAATACACCAACCGCGGACTCCAGTTCTTGGATCTTATCCAGGAAGGCAACATTGGCCTGATGAAGGCGGTTGATAAGTTTGAATATCGACGCGGCTACAAGTTCTCTACTTACGCTACTTGGTGGATTCGCCAGGCGATCACCCGGTCGATTGCGGATCAAGCGCGCACGATTCGAATTCCAGTGCACATGATCGAAACGATCAATAAACTCAATCGAATCTCTCGTCAGATGTTGCAAGAGATGGGTCGTGAGCCTACGCCTGAAGAGCTAGGTGAGCGCATGGACATGCCGGAAGACAAAGTACGTAAGGTCCTGAAAATCGCTAAAGAGCCCATCTCGATGGAGACGCCCATTGGCGATGATGAAGATTCGCATCTTGGCGATTTCATTGAGGACGTCACGATCGCAAGTCCCGTTGATGCAGCCACCGACGAAGGCTTGACCGAAGCGACTCGTGAAGTCCTAGGCGGTCTGACTGCCCGTGAGGCCAAGGTGCTCCGTATGCGGTTCGGCATTGATATGAATACGGATCACACGCTTGAGGAAGTCGGTAAGCAGTTTGACGTGACTCGTGAGCGTATTCGTCAGATTGAAGCCAAGGCGCTGCGAAAACTTCGC
>MDTB01237354.1_pt1 | contig 20722 bp, 15 predicted proteins | sample 811161 | NCBI WGS metagenome assembly MDTB01 (sample SAMN05326650, study PRJNA326480) | marine metagenome | isolation source: seawater | place: Mediterranean Sea | collected 2009
GACAGCCAGGTATGTTCCAGTACGATGCCTGACTCCTTCGATGATAATTCTGGAGTCTCCAACTTCTGGGCCGACTGCGAGGCATGCGGTTCCGAATCTTCTCTCTTTTTTCTGCCAGCCTTCTACCACCTTGGAGTCGATGTAAGCCTCAGGGGTTATTGGCAAGAGCCATCTCCCGCACGAAGGCTCAACCGCTTCCGATATTGCCATTACAGTTCTGATCCATGCAATCCAGAAGAGAAGATATGCGAGCCATCCGAATGAGGTGTTGATGAAGACGTGGGCTGCAAAGAAGATCAGTCCGATCAGAATTGATTTCGAATCAATAGGGTAGATGTCAAAAATATTTTTTCGAGCAGGGTGATAACCAATCGCACCGGTGAATGCCAGAGGGGCTATCGTCAATATCCATCCGATGCCGAAAAAGGCTGAGGCTAGGAGCTGATCATCCGGTGTACGGCCGGGAAAAATAAGGGGAAAAGAAGCGGCTACGAGGAAGAATGCTGTCCATGCGACGGGGACGAGCATTGCTGGGCCGGGCGGATGGAGTCTCTGTCTACGCCATGAGGCCCATGATTTCGGTGGGATGGTTTCATAATCGTGCTCTATGGTTAATGCCCCCTTGCTCTTTGGCCACCAGTTTGGATCACCTTCAAGCCACTGTTGATTCAGCCGGTCCACGACTTCCCACCCGCCCACAGGATATTGAGTTGGCTCACTCACAGGGATGTCTCAATATGAGTTGCCTTGCAGCGAGGACCTCGTCGACACGTCTGACGGGAGTGGTGTGCGGAGCATTCTTGACAATCTCGGGATCCTCGGACAAAATGCTGAGGAAATCGTCTGCGAACTTGTCTAGCACATCCTTAGATTCTGTTTCGGTGGGTTCCAGCATCAGGCACTCGGGTACTATCTGGGGGAAGTACAGAGTCGGAGCCATGTACCCGTAATCCAACAGGCGTTTTGCTACATCCTTCGCAGTCACCCCCGTGGCGTCCTTAAGCGGAGTCATATCTAGGGTAAATTCGTGTTTTACAACTTCCGAAGGGGCTCCGTCTTTCGGCATCACTAGTGTCGATGAATCATCATGATCTCTCATGATTCTGTGTCGAAGATAATTGGCATTCAGAACGGCATGTTCGCTCATTCGCTCGAGGTCACGCCCATATCTTCGATAGAACGCCCACGCCCTTACGACTGCCCCTGCATTGCCGTTCCACTGCTGGACTTTACCTATCGAGCATTCCGGTTCTTCCCAGAAGTACCAGAAGCCATCGCCTGCTCCTCGGGGATCCTCTTCCGTGCGCGCCCTTCTAGCCGCTATTGGAGATGGAAGGTACTTTGCGAGATGTGATTTCACGCCTATTGGTCCACTTCCTGGGCCTCCGCCGCCATGTGGCTGGCTGAAAGTCTTGTGAAGATTGTAATGGACGGCGTCGAAACCCATACGTCCGGGATCCGTCTTACCCAGAATAGCATTGAAATTAGCGCCATCATAGTACATCTGGCCCCCCGCCTCGTGGACGATACGCGCAGCCTCCGCTATTTCTGGTTCGAAGACACCGAGAGTGCTGGGGTTGGTAATCATCATAGCAGCGGTATCGCCATCTACAGCGGCCCTGAGTGCTTGTAGATCTAAACGACCATCTGTGCCACTAGGTATCTCTACGATTTCATACCCGCACATGGCAGCTGATGCTGGATTGGTTCCATGTGCCGAATCAGGGACGATGACCTTGTTTCTATTGCTCTCGCCATTCGAATTATGGTATTCCTGTATACACCTTATGGCGGTGAATTCGCCCTGGGCGCCTGCAACCGGCTGCAGAGTCACTGAATCCATGCCCGCACAAATGGAAAGCATATCTTGCATTTCGTAATATATTGCCAGAAGGCCTTGGACTTGGCTATCAGGCTGAAGCGGGTGGATTCTGTCTATACCAGGCATCTGAACGATGCGCTCGTTGATCCTGGGGTTGTGCTTCATGGTGCATGATCCCAGTGGATAGAATCCTGTATCGATACCAAAATTCCTCTGGGATAAGAGGGTGTAGTGACGTACAAGTTCTGGCTCACTGGCTCGCGGCCATCGTGGGAGGGTATTGCGCCTCATTGATTCTGGTATGTTTTTGCCGGCGTCCTTCCTGATGGGTTTCGGCTGGGACCACCCTGATCCAGGTGCGCCATTGAAATCAAATACAGAACTCACGAACGCACCTCGCTTATACTCAAGGCCAAGGCAGAAGTTAGACTTTCAATATCCTCTTTGGTGGTTCTCTCATCACAGCCTATCAGGAGGCAGTCGCCCATGGAGCCCCACCACCGACTAAGGTCAAATCCGCCCATGACCCCCTTTGAGTCCATTAGGTCTAGAGTCTCACGAGAACTACAGGGTAGCCTGACTGCAAACTCTCTGAAAACTGGCAATTCAGGATGGATGAGTTCGACGCCCCCTATACTTACAACTGACTCAAGCGCGGTCTGAGTTGCTGCAGTTACCCTAAGAGCCAATCTCTCGAGGCCCTCTGGCCCCAACAAAGACATGTGCATTGCGCCCATGAGGGCGATTAAAGTCTCATTCGAGCATATATTCGAAGTCGCTCTGTGTCGGCGTATATGTTGCTCACGAGTGGAGAGCGTGAGGGTATAGGCAATCTTCCCATCGGCATCTAGGCTTTGCCCGACTATGCGTCCGGGCATCAGTCGGAGGTAGTCCTTCGTGCAGGCAAATATGCCGTATATCGGCCCTCCTGCGGTGGGGCCTATGCCGAAGGGCTGACCCTCGCCCACAACTATGTCCGCACCCCAATTACCAGGTGCCTCCATCAGACCAAGTGAAACTACGTCGACACCGACGATCAATGCCGTTTTTTCGCCGATAATCGATCTTAGGCTCATCAGGCCTTCGTCCATGGAGCCGAAAGCATTCGGCTGTTCCACGTATACTGCACACGAATCATTTGCTGCCTTGGCTGCATCTAGATCAAGGGTTCCGTCAACTCGGTGAGGCAGTATCTTGATATCAATCTCCACGCCTTGAGTGTAGTTCTTTATGACAGACATCCTGTGCGGAGGAACGAATTCAGAAACATAGACAGTATTAGGCTGAGATGACCGCTTGGAACGCACCCTAACAGCACAAGTTATTGCCTCAGCAGCAGCAGTGCTGGCGTCATACATGGAAACATTGGCAACAGGCAGAGCGACGAGCTCCGAGACCATCGTCTGGAATTCCCACATCGCCTGCAACATGCCCTGACTTACTTCTGGCTGATATGGGGTGTATGATGTTAGGAACTCCCCCCTTGTTGCAAGCATCGGCACCATCGTAGGCACGAAATTTCTCGCTAATCCGGCAGAAATGAACGAGGGGCGTGAGTCTAGGTGAATATTGGCTCCGAGAAGGCGCTGGGCATCTGCTAGAATCTGTTCTTCAGACTGAGGCGGTGGCAGAGGCAATGAGTCATTCCTACGGACATCTTCGGGGATGTCGGCAAAAAGCTCATCGATAGACGACATGCCCATTTCAGAGAGCATCTCTAGTTCTCGACCGAGGTTAGGGAGTTGATCCATGGATATGCCTGTATATACCCCGTTGTAAGAGGTGCTAAAAGGATGCGTTTCCTTGGATACTAGTACCGACACGCTCTTAGACGTAGAAATTCAGTTTAAGACGAGAGAGATGGGGGTTGCAATCACCGCGTCCGATGGATTCGTTGGGCCATGGATTGCAGAGATGCTAGGCGAAGACGCAATTGTAGTGCCCAGTGAAGCCCTTTCAGAGCCCATGATGCTCGATGCTCTCCTCACTCCTTGTACAGCAATCATTCACATCAACTCCTGGGCTCAAGATGCGGCTTTGGGTCGTGATGACAGGCAGACCATGCTTGAGATGCGAGAACGCTCACGTCCGGTGTTGGAGGCAGTTGGCAGGCACGGTGGGCTTCACCTGATAGTAGTTGGAACACTTCGAGTACATACTCAGTGGGAAGAGGGGGAGCCTTACTATGGGCCCGATTCGACTATCGCTCCCAGGGATGTCGCTGCTGAGGCGCAGCTTTGGATGGAAGAGATGGCGCTTGAGCAGGCGACTACTGAACGACCAGTGAGTATACTACGAGCTTCGAACGTACAGGGCGTCCCGATCAGTGGGCCGCCGGGTAATGGTCTCCTTCACAAATGGGCCGAGGAATCCCCCATTGGTTGGGTCAACGTACCAGGGGATGGCTCTGAAATGAAGGACTTCGTACACGTCCATGACTTGGCACAATGCGTCTTGGGCGTACTCTCAAGCCCGCCTCCGACTAGAGAGAGTCTCGCCGTGGGGTCCGGGAAGGGGATTCAGCTGAGGGATCTTGCAGAGATATACGTTCAAATGACCGGGTGCGAAACGGAATATGGGCAGAGTTCAGAGGGGCAAGTGTTTGGGATTGTAGATGCTTCTGAGATAGAAGGGCGCCTTGGATTTAGACCAGCGATAAGCCTCGAAGAAATGATCAGGGAAGCTCTTGAAGCAGCTGGCCATTGAACCTTAGTTAAGGGCCATCTCCAATATCGGCCTTCCATGAGCGAAATTCCACCCAGTTACCTTGACAGGTAGGTCAAGAGCCTGTCCCATCGAAGGCGATTGTTGATCTTTCCCTAGCCTCATTTCTACCTCTCCGAGAAGAGCAGTTGTGGCAATCACTGTAGTCCCGAATAGAAGTTTACTTGATAATCCGGGGCCAATGGTTCGATCAAGTCCGGTGACCTTCATAGCGAGGGGGAATACTTGGCCGATTAGCGAGTCTATCACTGATTTCCTCGCGCTAAGAGTTACAGCTTCAGCGAGGCTTTTCGAAAGATTATCGATTGAAAATGGGCTTTTGAACCTCTTTTCAGGCTCGGGCTCTGACTCGGGCTCCGGCTCGGGCTCGGGCTCCGGCTCGGGCTCGGGCTCTGGCTTGAGAATATTGAACGAAGCAGACGATAGAAGCGTTTCATAGCCTCCATCGGCGAATAGTCTGACATCGTATTCCCCTGGAGTGAGGTCTAATTCGAAAGTTACCGAACCAGCAGAAATCGAATCATAATTTTGCTCCTGTGAACCATTGAGATACAACCAGTCCACATAGTCAGAGTTTTTTGCACCAGAATCGTATAGGCCCACCCATGATCGTTCCTCACCACCAGATGCCACAAAGCCGATGCGGATTGATTCACCCTGCTCGAAGTTTTCATCCACCACTAGCGTTGCTGGTTGGCTAGGGGACGTAGAAGGAGCAGGCGAATCGGGTACGCCCGCTATCGCCTCCGCCGCGGATCGAAGTCCGGTATTCTCCTCGCCGAGTAATTGAAGAATCTCTTCGTAGGATATCGAATTGTTGCCATCGGTATCGAGAAGTTTCCAAACCGCCATCAGAACAGGGGTCGGCGCACTCTGGCCGGTTGTTCTGGCAATTCCATCCTTGAACTCATTGAAATTAATGCTCCCTGAACCGTTACTATCCATCTGCTGGAAGAGGTCTACTCCACTGTAACCCATTGATTTCAGAGCCTTTCCAAGACCTTCCAGTGCCCTCTGCTCGAACGTTGCCACGCATTCGGCTTGAAGGACGGCCAAATAGCCATTGCGCCGACTCTACAAGAATGGTGGCCGTACTATTTCAGCAGCGACACGCCTTCTAGGGCTTGTTTGAATGTAGACAACTCGCCCTGGTTCGGGGTCATAGAGATAGGCCATCCCGATACCTATTCCAAGCGAGGGGGAGGGGGCGCCGCTCGTGATATATCCAATTAATGAATCATTATTCTCGCTACTATGGACCTGATGGCCCAATCTAGGGGAAGGCCCACGAGAAATACATTTTAGGCCCGACCATCGCACATTTTGCGTTGCTCTTTTCTCCATACCGGCCCTGCCGATGAAGTCATGATCGAGGGAAAGGCCGAATGGTACGTTCGATTCTAAAGTGCCCCTAGAAAGGAAGTTTTCCGGGAGGTCCTTCGAAGGGGGTTCGTTCAGGCCGGGCCAAAGGAAGTCCTGCCCCGATAACAGGTATCCCTTCTCAAGTCTGAGCGTATCTCTGGCACCCAGGCCTACCGGAACAATTCCAAAATCTCTCCCTGCCTCCATGATGGCGCTCCATAGGCCAGGAGCATCTCCCTCATCAACGAATATTTCCACTCCAGTCTCTCCAGTATATCCTGTCCCCTGAATCCATCCTTCGATACCAAGGTCATTCACCGGAATGTTTCTGCATTTGAAACGGCCAGGATAGCCATCTATCCCGAATACGATTGAGGCTATCGAAGGTGCTGAAGGCCCTTGTAGGGCTAGTATGCTGGTTCCTCCAGATCTGTCTTTGAGGCTTATTGAGGCATCGTCAGGGAGAAGGGGGTTAAGCCAGTTTAGCATTACTGAAACCATGGATGCATTCGGAACGCCGTGAATTCGATTATCTGCCTCAACTGCGAATATCATATCGTCGATGATTTGGCCTTCGTTGTCTAGAAAGTGAGTATATCCACATCGACCGGGGGCGAACTTGGAAACGTCCTGCGTGGATATCGAGGATAACCATTCCCGCACGCCTGTGCCCTCGAACGTAAAGTAGCCCATGTGAGATACATCGAATAATCCTGCATTTTCGCGGCATGCGAGATGCTCGGAGCGTATTGATGAATACTGTATGGGTAGTTCAAAGCCATGAAAATCGACCATGGTCGCTCCTGCCTCGAGATGGTTCTGGTAGAGAGCTGTGCGTACAGGGCCGTCGTGAGTCATGCATGTGACTGTAGAAACAAGCACATCAAGAACTCGGCTGAAGGTCCTGAGCGGTACTGCTTGATTTAGGAGTATAATTAATTACAATCAATCACAATGTTTACTCATGCCTACGATTCAAATCATGTCTAAGACTCCATACCTGATGTATTGGAAGCTGGTTTTCGAAGGGGTCTTGCGAGATTCGGTTCATCCAGAGCCAATCAGTGTTGAGGGAGAATCGGGTATGAAAATCATGATCTTCGATGAAACGTGTATGAACGATTGAGACGAACTTTGATAAAGAACGTTTCATACTATACAACTCATGGTTGACAAGACTAAGAAAGGGCAGCGAGTTATCCGCCAGCGCGCCGTCCAAATCGGAACTGCATCGCGGTCAGACAGGACTAGGGGGACTGAATCCGTCTCCGAACCGTGTAGTTTGTGCGGGTCTCTTGATTGGGAGACCGACGATATCAGAGGAGAGACGACCTGCGCCACCTGCGGGTTCGTCGCGGCGCAGAACATGATCGACCCGGGCGCGGAATGGACCAACCATTCCGGTGGCGACGATCGGTCCAGAGTTGGTGCGCCGACCAGAATCGATCTCTCCGACAAAGGGCTCAACACTTCTATCGATCGAAGAGACATCAGTGCTGGGAAGCATGGCATGACTGCGAGGCAAGCGAGGGAGTGGAGGAGACGACAGGTAATTGATCAGCGTTCTAAGACCCGTGACAGCAGAAGCAGAAATCTCAGCCAGGCCATGCAATTCATCAAGAATCATGGAGGTCTACCGCCCCAGATACAGCAACAAGCAGCGGGCCTTTACAGAAAATCCGTGGAAAGCGGACTTGTCACCGGGAGATCCATCAGAGGCGTGTCCGCAGCATGTGTCTACGTAGCAGCCAGGGAAGCCAGGATACCGAGGAAGATAGACGATATTGCATCGGCTTTCGACATGTCCAGTGAGGTAGAGAAGAAGGAGCTGAAGAGGACTATCCGCCTCGTGGCCAGAACGCTAGGAGCCCAACATGTCACTGGGCCCGAGGAGTATCTTGAGAAATTCCACTCGGACTTGGGGCTTCCAGCGCCCATCCTAGGGGCAGTCCGCGAACTTTGGAACAGAGTGCAAGACCAGTATGCCTGGCAGGGCAAGAAGCCCTCCGGGATAGCTGGCGTCTTACTCTACCATGCGTCGCAGAACAGCTCTTCCCCACGTACTCAGAGCGAGGTCTGCAAGGTATCCGGAATCAGCGAGGTCACCCTCAGAGGGCTCCTGAAGCAGCTCAACAGCATGCTCGAGACCAGATGATCGCTCCCATCGAAATCAAATAGGGTGCCTCAGTGGGACCCGCTGAGTATCACATGGGAAACAAGATCATCTGGATGACTGGGCTCTCAGGAGCTGGCAAGACAACAATCGCTATGGCCGCATCTAAGAGATATGGGTGCGAGGTTCTCGACGGGGACACGATACGTGACTTCTTCCAGAACAGGGACTTCAGCAAGGAGGGGCGTGAGCGCCACCTCCTGGGTGTGGCAAAGATGGCCAGGATGATCTCCAAGCACACATCCGTGATATGCTCGTTCATAACGCCGTACGAGGGAACCCGGGAGAAGATCCTCGAGATACTCCCCGAGGACTCGGTCATGGTGCATGTATCCACATCCCTGGAGGTTTGCGAGGAGCGTGACGTGAAGGGGCTGTACGCAAAGGCCAGATCCGGAGAGATACAGAATTTCACAGGGATATCGGATCCATTCGAACATCCTGCATGCGCCCACATGGTGATGGAGTCATCAGGGGAAGACGGGCATGGCGTGGACGATATGGTCGACATGCTCTCACCATTCTTCGAAAAGCCGAAGGCGGTTCTGCTGCCCGGCAGATGGCAGCCCCTCCATGTCGGTCACGAGTGGCTTATCCAGAGGGAGCTCGATCAAGGCAAGAAAGTAGTCGTGGGCATACGGGACACGCCGGTGTCTGACTCCGACCCGTTCTCCACCGATGTGAGGAAGAGGATGATTGAGCACAGATACGCCGGCGAGGACGTCGAGGCTTGGGTCATGCCGGACATCGAGGCCATATCGTACGGCCGCAAGGTGGGGTACGAGGTGCGCGAGGCTGACGACATACCCCCCGAGATATTCGCGGTATCGGCGACAGGGGTCCGCGGCGGTAACAAGGCGAATGTTTCAGAGAGGGTCATGGAGTTCATGATCGAGGAAGGAATCTGGGACGGCGAGTGAATTCGCAGCGCTAGACCTGGTGCTCGATCCAGAGATCGACCCATTTCCCGTCGGAAGTGGCCAAGAACCAAGGGTTGAGGATGTCCTCCACTAGATCGTAGTCGAGTTCTTCCCCATCAGGGCCAAGGAGGCTCCCGCCTGCGGCATTGAGGACCGCATGGGCGGCTGCGGTGTCCCAGCATGATGTGGTGCCGAATCTCGGAGCCATATCTGCCGATCCCTCGGCCACCCTGCAGATCTTCATGGAAGAGCCCACCCCCTCGAAGACGTGCTCCCCGACCGCCTCTGCGAAATCCTGGTCTCTGGGCGATGCATGCGAGACGCTTCCAACGATGAGGGGGGCGCTGTTGTTCGTTCCCGATGATATCTCCCCTATTCCGCCTGCATCCTGTCGCATTGCGCCTATTCCCCGCCCTCCGAACCACGTGATTCCGAACTCGGGCGCGTGTACGACACCGAGTATCGGACTCCAGCGAGAGTTGTCTTGCCTCTCCATGAGAGCGATATTGACCGTGTACATGCCATTGCCGCGGATGAACTCCTTGGTCCCATCCAGCGGATCGACCAAGAAGCATAGTTCGCTGCTAAGGGGATCGCCGGAAGAGCCCTCCTCGGAGACAATGGGTATCTCAGGATGGATCTTGGACAATGCCTCCTCGATGATCTGGTGGGCCCGTAAATCGGCTACTGTGACGGGGGATCCGTCCCCTTTCAATTCGAATTCTTCCGGTTTGAAGGACTCTCTCACAGTCATTATTTCAGAACCTGCCTTCTGGGCGACCATACTGAGTCTGAATGCCATTTCATCCATGATTTAGCGCAAGGGGTTGAGGGACATAATGCTGTGGAAGGATGATAATCAGTGTCCGGGACCCGCACATATGGCCGGACCCCATCATCTCATGGAAGGGGTCTTACAAAACATGAGTTCAATGTCGGATGAAACATACGCAATATTTCTTGATTCAGAAGAAGAAATTCGATGGACATGGCATGATCTTCAGTCTCATTCCAATACCGTGATGGAGAGTCTGGAAGGTCTGGAAAGAGGAGTTGTTCTAATTTTCTTGAGAGATATGCGGGAAATGCATTCTGCATTCTTCGGGAGTATGATGGCCGGTTTAATTCCCTCATTTATGCCATGTTCATCCCCGAAACAGGATCCCGGCATATACTGGAGTTCTCATAGCAGGTTACTTTCCCGCATAAAGCCCAAAGCGATCCTTACTTCTCCTGACGTCCATACAGAGATGAAGGATGCAGGACTTGATTTGAATGCCGTAAAAGTTCTGTATATCGAACAAATGGAACCTAAAGAAAATCAATCTTCTGCTACAATCTTGAATTCAGATGAGATCGCGCTTCTTCAACATAGCAGCGGCACTACAGGATTGAAGAAAGGCGTTGCATTATCTCATAGAGCCGTAGCGCTGCATGCTGAGCGTTATGGTAACTCAATTGAGGCAACAAGAGAAGATATCATTGCAAGTTGGTTACCACTGTATCATGATATGGGGTTAATGGCATGTATGTTGATGCCAGCATATCTTGGAATTCCTATTTTGCAAATGGATCCGTTCAAGTGGGTTGCCGACCCATCCAAATTTCTTAGTAAAATCGAAGAATACGAAGCTACACTAATTTGGATGCCGAATTTTGCCTTCGAGCTTTACTCCAGACTTGAGCCTGTATTTCGAAAAAAATCAGATTTGTCATCGATAAGAATGGCGATAAGTTGCTCTGAGATTTGCAAAGCGGAGACTCTTGATAAATTCTGCCGGCTATACGCAGGATGGGGTTTGAAGAAAAGTGCTTTCCAAGTTTGCTACGCTATGGCTGAAACGGTCTTCGCAACATCACACACTTCAAACAATGGTTTAGTGAATCGAATTTCTGTTAATTCGGATTCCATTAACGAGGGAGATTCTATTGAAATTGTCAATGATGGAAATGTGATTATATCTTGCGGGAAATCGATTGAAGGCCTTCACTTGTCGATCCATAATGAAGATGGAGATCGGGTCGAAGATGGGGCAATAGGAGAGATAGGAGTTTCCGGGGATTACCTGTTCGATGGGTACTTTCTTCTTGAAGATCTTACTTCCAGTCGTTTTGTTAACGGGATATTCATGACCAGAGATATGGGATTCATGCTCCAAGATGAGCTTTATGTCCTAGGGAGGAAGGACGATATGATAATCGTTCAAGGAAGGAATATCTTCGCACACGAGATAGAGGCTTTGCTGCTAGATGTTGAAGGTTTGAAACCGGGCAGGTCGGTTGCATTTGGGGTAAGTGATGAGGTCTCGGGCTCAGAGGCATTAGTTGTGATGTGCGAATATGCCGAGAAAGGGGGGCGTGTTGATGATATCAAGAAGAATATCAGGACCATCATTGAGTCCTCATTAGGGGTAGTGCCAAAAAAGGTAGAGATAGTTGACCTTGGATGGTTAATCAAAACATCCAGCGGGAAAATCGATAGGAAGAAGAATAAGCAGAAATTTATGCGAGGCGGATAGGATGAATCGAGATAGGGTTGCCGCCTCGGTACTAGAATCCATCAGGAAGGAGACTTCCTTCACAGGAGATATATCTGAAAATGACAATGCAGATTCGATAGATGGATGGGATTCAATCGCTCACATCAGAATAATGTACAGGATAGATTTCTCTCTAAACGTGGAGATAGATCTCCTGGAAACATATTCCTGCGAGACAATCGGCGATCTGATTGACCTTATTCAAACAAAAGGGGGTGAGTGATGTGCAGTATGTTGACAGGCTTAATCATAATTTCAAGGGCATTGAATATCTTGCCGGATTGGGGACTTGTCGTTTGAGGGATCTGATGCTCCCCCCTTCACGTTTAAAATTAGAGGGAAAGATTCTTTCCGGGGGTTTTTGTCATTCATTGGAAGATAGTATTCAACAACTAAAGATGATGAAGAAATCAATAGAAATACCCAGTTTTATTCAACCGCTGATATTCGGAGAAAAGGTGAGTTTGAATTCGAGAAGACTACTAGAGATAGGGGATGCAATATCTCGGAAAAAAAGGGGCGTCCTTGTAGTCGAATGGAGTAGCATCAAAAGATATCAAATTGAAGGATTCGACATCAACCCAAGCTACCTTGGCTCGCAGATTGTGAGAAAGGGGGGCATTGAATGGTTGGACTGGTGGACTGAGTCAAACAAAGGGGCTTACATTTCTGATGAGGAAGCTGATCTTCTCTCCCGTAACACAGGGGATATTGATATGGAACTGTTTGACAGGGAGGATTTGATTCGGATATTGAAAGGGCTGAGGATTACACGTTCAAAGAATGTCGAAAAACTGATTCATGATCTAAATGATGAGCTACCAGACTCGAGTCTGGTTCTTGTTGTGCCACACAAGGAAAGGGGCGTGAGTGAGTCGATTGATGAGAATGGACTAAGGGAGAACGATGTTCCAATCATATACCTAAGTTCCCTTGTGGATAAATTAGGAGAACAGGTTCTGTTCAAAAATAATGGAAAGGACTTATCACATTTTGAACCCGGTATAGAGGGGGCAGCTAGCTTTCACTTCCTTGACGAATTATCGGATACCATCTCAGGGAAAGATGGAGGGGCTTTGCCGGATGATTCTGTTCACGATTGTATTCCGATGAGTATTTTGCTAGTTGTGGACCCCAGAATGATGACTGGCCCCATAATTAGAGATCAGGTTGATTCATGGAGTACAGTATATCCCTTTTATCTCATAAGAAATCTACATGCCTTGGGCCACACGGTACAAATGGAATCAATAGGATCTTTCGTAGATGGAGAGGTTGAATCTCTCGATCCAGGGCAAATGTACGACTGCATCATCATTTGCCATAACTATCCCTCTAGATCCTACGGCGAATCATTATTTGAAAAATTGAGAAGATATCAACGTGAAGGCGGACTTATTTGTTCACTGTGTGATGATGATTTCCACATAGAATACGAGGATCTTCGATTACACGCTACTTCCAGGCACCATGGCGAAAACCAAATGAAGAAGTCACAGATATTTTGGGGGAGTGATCCGGACCTGTATTACCCCGAGAAGGACGATATTCTCAGGATTCTTTTTGATACCTGGTACTACGAGGAAAAGGAATGGGATCAGACTCAAGAGTTGGTTTCTTCTGCTTTGAAATTCTTTGAGGATTATGATTTGACTGGTTCCGGGAAAAATCGAGTTGAACTCATAGCATGGGGGCAGAGTGGACCCATATCGATATCTGATATGAGCGAGATCGGTAAAATTGTACACCGTCCTCCGCGTATTCCATTGCAAATTTTCGTGGAGCAGTTCAACAGGGCAGACGTGTTTATGGTGACTCACTCTGAGTCCATGGGACTCACAGTTCTGGATGCAGCCATGGCGGGATGCTTAGTTTCCATACCTCAATTTGAAAGAGATAATTTGATTGAAAGATATTACATTAGACCGGATCTTTCGAGCACGGTCCCTTGCCACACTTACACGTTTAGCTTGGAAGGCATTGACCCCCCTTGGGACGAAATTATTTCTCATGTAGACTCAGAGTCTATCAGAAATAAATCCATGCAGATGACATGGAAAAATTTGTGCAAGAGAATTGAGGGGTCCGTCGGAGTTCGGATTGGTGATGAACGAGCGACTCTAGCGCCGAAGTCGAAGATCAACAATATCCATCGGGACAGGATGTTAGCATCCGTCTCGTTAATACAAAAAGACTACTCTATTGAAAATCTTTCAAAATACTGTTTTCACTGGTTAGAAGATCAAAATTTCGATTCTATTTCTGGGGCGAATCTGGCACTGATATCAAGAGAGAATATTAATCAATTTCAGAATTTAAATGATGATGAGATACTTGAAAAGTTATTTGATTTTGGTCTGAACGAATTTGTGTTGAATTGTGATCCCTTGTTCAAGGAGGCATGGGGCTTCTTTGGTTATGGATGTATGAATCTCAATAACATGATGGGTGCCTCAATTGGTTTTGAAGTTGTAAGAACTAGAATCGGAAAGAGGGATATCGGATCTAAAATGAATAAGACAGCGGAAGAAATTCGGAAGTTCGTAATGACAACGACGAATGGGCAACTTATACCCCCCGCTTTCTCATTGTTGAATGATGAAGATGTGTCTAACTGGTCACTTGGGAGGATAATTCAGAAATATTTCGCTGAGGACGAGGAGCTGATGGGAAGGATGACTTACCTTTTGCCAGGGGAATTAGATCTGTGGAAGTTGCGAATACGACTGCTATGGAACAAAGGCGACCATAGTTCGGCGATATCCCAAGCGAAATTATCAATCAATCACCATCCATCCGATGAATGGCTCGTTGATATATCGGGAAGGTCTTCTAATGGTAATTGATGCTACAAAGTCTTCCAATACCAGGGAGATATCTCATTCCTCCTGCATGGAAGAAGTTGTAGATAGTAAATCTGAGTTGATTTTAGATTGGCACAGAGCAATGGTTCAGGTTAGGAAGAAAAACTATACCCAGACAATGGGATCATACCTTGGCTTCATCTGGCTATTTCTTGACCCGCTGATTATGACTCTCGTTTACTTGTTCGTATTTACTGTGATTTCATACAATGAGGCTGCAGGGATTATTTTCATTGGTCTAGGAATGATTCGCGGAATGCAGCACTCGCTTTCTGCAGCCTCTAGCCCATTGTTGGTGAAGGAATTGAACGCAGCGAATTCGATAATAAGACCAAGAACTCGGGTGACTGTGATTTCAACCCACGTCAAACTACTCATAGACACTCTCTGTATGGGCTCTGGGATCTCGATAGTCCTATTCGGACTGGGTGCCAGCCTCCCAGGCGCAGTGGCATTCACCCTAGTTATGCTGATGAACAATTTATTCTGGCATTATATTGGCCTATGTCTCCTAAATGTGACTACCTGGATTCCGGATGTCCACAAATTAGTATCATATTTTGGAATGGGGATGTTCTTCGCAAGTCCTGTATTGTACACATTTTCTAGAACCGAGGGACTCCACAGGGAATTTAGTCAGTTAAATCCGATGACATATGCCATAGAATTGGCTAGGAAGTTCGCTGGATTCGACAGTGGATTCTCCGATCTTCCAGTAGCAGGCTACGTTACGATACTGGTGTGTATGATATTCACAATGATTTTTGGAATTTCAAGATTGGATTCACTGAGATGGTCTTCTTCTACGGTTAGCTGATAGGTGATTAAATGGATTGTATTTCTGTTGAGAATCTTACTATGGAGTATGTTATTCGGCAAAGAAAGGGATTTTTTACATTCCAGACAAGTCAGAAAGTCACCGCATTGAATGATGTCTCGTTCACCATTAAGCAAGGCGAGATTGTGGCTTTACTGGGAGATAATGGAGCAGGAAAGACGACATTATTGAAAGCCATCGGAGGTATTCTGAGGCCTTCATCTGGCAAGATATGTACCTATGGCGAAGTATACACCTTGAGGGGGGCAAATCCGGGACTTTTGCAATCAATGACTCCGCGTCAGAATGTTCGTCTTTTAGCTCGTTCTTATGGAGTTGGAAAGGATGATGTAGGTCGTTTTGAGAGTGAAATAGAGAAATTCTGCGATCTCGGAGAGGCCTTTGATAGGAAGTATTCTACCTTATCCAGTGGAATGGCAGGGAGAGTGGGATTCGGCTTCACAACATCCCTTAATCCGGATATTCTTCTCATGGATGAAACACTAGGTGTCGGAGATAAAAACTTCAGGAAAAAGGCAGAAGAGAAGTCAAAGGCATTCATGCAGAGGGGGGAGACCATTCTGCTCTCCACGCATTCCCTTAACCTTGCAAAGGATATGTGCTCTAGGGGATTGGTGCTCGACAAAGGAGATCTTGTTTTCGACGGCGATATTCATCAAGCTGTTGATTGTTATCTTGGGAGATGATTAGGTGAGTATGATTAGGAAAATAGGGATCGTTGGATTGGGGTATGTTGGACTGCCGACAGCATTGGCATTCCATAACGCGGGCTACGATGTTTCTGGGGTTGACATATCCGATAGAGTGGTTGATTATCTGAAAAAGGGAGTTAGCCCCCTCATTGACCAGACCGATGATCTTCATATTCCAAATGATTCTGAAAGATGGAATTGCGAGACCGATTACAGCATACTAGAAGATTGTGAAGTCGTCTTAATCACTGTTCCAACGCCAGTCACACCAGATAAGGAGCCCGATCTTTCTTACATAGAATCAGCGGGCAGATCTGTTCTAAGCACTATTAGAAGAGGGATGAATCGAATTATTGTCCTCGAATCTACGGTTTATCCTGGCGTGACAAGAAATGTCCTCGGCGCAATCTGCGATGATATGGAGCTCGAAATAGGGGCGGATTTGACTCTGGCATACTGTCCAGAAAGAATTGACCCAGGTACAGAAATGGGGGTTGGAAATATTGCCAGGGTGATTGGCTGCGATGATCCGGAAATAGGTCAATTTTTGGCTGAAATGTATGGCCAAACTACAAGCGCACAATCGATATATGTCGGCAAAATGGAGGTAGCTGAGGCATCCAAAATGGTTGAAAATTTGCAAAGAGATATAGACATAGCAATGGTAAATGATCTTTCAAAGGTATTGCCCAAATTCGGAATTGACGTCGAGGATGTTCTACGGGCTGCTTCCACAAAATGGAACTTCAAGAGGTTCACTCCCGGGATCGGTGTTGGCGGGCATTGCATACCTGTTGATCCGTATTACTACATTCAACTTGCACGGGATGCAGGGGTAGAACCACTTCTAGCATTGTCTGCCAGAGATATCAATGAGTCAATGCCGCATGTTTCGGCTATTGAGATATCAGAGATAGTCAGAAGACAAAAACCCGAGGGTAGCGGTTCAGTTTTGCTCTTGGGGTATGCCTACAAGGCCGATCTTGGAGATACGCGTGAGACGCCTGTCGAGGATTTGGCCGATGAATTAATTGGACTGGGAATTAAGCCGATAATTTGGGACCCCATAGTGCAATCTGATGCAGTACCAGATAGGTTCGATAGGATTGATTCGCTGAATGTCTGCACCTCAGTGGACTGCGTTGTGATATCAACCGCACATAGACAGGTTATGGAAATCGACTGGGAGAGGCTGAAAGATACCTCCGGGTGTTCTTCAATCTATGACGGGCGGAGGGCGATGGACAAGGATGTAATGTCCAAACTTGGCTGGAATTACTCAGGCGTTGGAGCATCTTCCACATGAGGGGCCGAAATGACTGGCGTGATAGACCTCAGAGGATCAGGCATAGTGGCGAGAGCTGGTCTAGAGTCTCCTATTCAGAAGGGAGTGGCATCCCTGGAGAGATTGTCTGAACTCTTCGAAACTGGTCATGGCGGGCTTGCAGCCGACATGCTTCGAAAAAGGAATAATTCGAATCCAACCAATGAAGGCTTGGAAATGGCAGTGAATATGAGGGACAATTTCACCGAAAGTGAGATGCGCAGATGGTTCAGGGAGTTAGAGGGGCAAGATGTCCGCCTCAGCGAGGCTCTCCTTGATTTCAAATTCAATCTTTTTTCAGAGACGGATCCCGAAGTTGCTGCAAATACGGCTTTTCAATTATATGAATCTGGTATTTTGGACGACGCCTCGAAAATGGAAGCTTCTGAGATGTTGCTGGAATGTGGGAGTCCGGACAAGGCAATATTGATGATTGAATCGATTGAAAATATCGAGTACAGGGTAGCCGCATCCCATCTTGCGACTACAGCTGCAAAGGCGATAAAGAAAATCGAGTCCCAAGCAGATGCGTGGAGATTAATTGCAGATAGATTCGGAGTGCATGACGCTGATCTGTTGATAGCCGCGTCTAGAATGTACTCTGCAGGAAGACATGCGGAAGTTATTGGTCTCCTTGCTGAGAGAGATTTCGATAAGCTAGACAGGAGTCTCGGCTTATTGCTTGCAAGATCATATTTCACAGTTGAGGAATATGATAATTGTTTGAATGTGAGTCGTTCGATGCTTGAGAGGCATCCTGATGATCAAGATGTTCTGAGACTGATAATCCGCTCGAAGAGAAGGCAGGGGGAAGTGGGGGATGAGGAGGCTTTCCATGCACTTAGCCGCTCTCTCGAGCTTGGAACCATACACCCCGAAGATGCGTACCGACTTGCTAGGGCATTGGTTGAGAACGAGGACTGGAGTACGGCCTCTAAAGCGATTGATGCAGTTTTTTCCGATGACGGATACGAGATTAATGAGAGACATATTGTTTTGAAATCGAGGATATTAGTCGAATCCGGACAGGAAAAAGAAGCACGAGATTGGCTTATTTCTAACGATGAAGGCGATAGCGTTTCGATAACAAGGGCTCTAGCCTCAATTCTGCATAGGATGAGGGATGACGAAGGGGCACTTGAGGCCAGGAGGAGGGTTTTGGAAAACGATCCTCACGACACAGGCATTCGTAGGGGCGTGTGTACGTCACTACTCCGCCTTGGCAGACTTGAGGAAGCTATGTTGGAATCGAAGGAGATCATTCAGATTCTTCCGACTGATGCAAGCGCCTGGGATGTTCTTATCGAGACTCTCGCGAGAATGGGGAGAGAGCAGGAGACGGACAGCGCATGGGAAGAAATCCTGGACATGTCTTGGGACAATCCCGAAGGACTGCTTCTCGCAGTGGAGATATGTTTGAGATTCGACTGGATAAATAGATTGGACTGGATATTGAGATCTAGATTAAACATCCATAGATCAAGAGAAACGAATTCTGAAATTCACCACATGATGATGCAAAAAGGTCGATTTGATCTTTCCAAGATATTTGAGAAATATCTCGGTCCTCGATCCACTGAGTCATCAAGAATTGCAAGATCCCTGGAAATAGAATTAGGTGCATCCTCGCATTCAATCATGGAACATGCGGATAGAAATTTGTATCAAACTGAGTCTGTGATTCTAGAACATCTCATTCAGAGTGAGAAAGGTACTATCTCATATGAGGCTGAAGAAGGAAACGTACTCATTTTGACATCCTCTCTGAATGCTGGTGGTGCCGAGAGACAGGTGATATTAACAGGAGCAGGGCTCAGAGAACAAGGTTGGAAATCAACAATAGGGGTAGACAGGATAGACGCACAACATTCAGGTGAGACGCTTGAAAGTATGGCAAAATCACTAGACTTGAATGTCACTGAATTCAGAGATGTGAATCTTGAATCTGATGAAGCGGATCATCTTATACAGCTTCATGCAAATGTTCTGTCTAATCTCAGGCCGATAGAGCGCGAAAGATCAGAATGTATAATCAGAATGATTCTGAAGACTCGCCCTCGCATAATCCATGCATGGCAGGACGCCATGATTTATCCTGCAGCGATAGCTAATTTCATAGTTGGCTCTAATGCTCTCATCGGTTCAGTTAGATCTCTAAATCCAGACGAGAAATCGCTTTTACATGGCAGGAAGAGGCCTTTCTTGCGCAGATCTCTCCAGATACTATGTGACGTCGATGGTTTCAGGCTTCTAAATAATAGTCAGGCAGGCCGGGTAAGTTATTCGAGATGGTTGAAGATTCCCGAGGAAGAGATTTGCGTCATAAGAAATGGAGTTCTGGACGACGGGGGTAAAGGAGTAGATCTGAAGCGTATTCTGGATATTCCTGTTGATTCGGAGTTGTTAGGGGGCGTATTCCGACTCGTACCAGAAAAACGGCCTCTTCTTTGGGTTGATTCGGCATGGGAGTGCATAAAGAATCGTAAAAATGCATTTGCAGTCATAATAGGGGAAGGTCGCATGCGGAAAGAGGTGGAAAATAGAATACATGAAATTGGAGCTGGTGGCAAGGTCATTCTGCACGGGTTTCGAGAAGATGCTTCCAAATGCTATGATTCGTTTGACGTCACTCTGCTGACTTCATCGACTGAGGGCCTGCCAAACGTATTGATTGAATCCCAGGCAAGAGGGGTGCCTGTGGTTTCTACCGATGTAGGTGGCGTGAACGAATCTTTGTCTGATGGCTCAACAGGAATATTGCTGAAAGATGAAGACATTGGAACGATTAAGTCGGCTTTAACACGGATACTTGATGATTGGGACATAGAGAATACAAGGGAGGCCTGCAGAACTTTCATCGAGCAAGAGTTCGGCATGGAACGTATGGCGCGGGATACCAAGGAAGCCTACGAAAGCTTGCTTTCGAGTATGTGACGGTTTCTTCTAGACTCTGTTCTCGAAGTTTCAAGATCAATATCGACGATCAACGTCTCATCTGCAGCCTCGCCCACGGTCCTGTAAACAGATTTCTTTGCGGAGTAACCATCTGTGGAGGGGGTAAAGCCGCAATTGAATCCAACTTTCTGCTTGGCATCGAAGGGGTAGTTATGCTTGGTGAGATAGTGATGCAGCACTGACTTGTAATTGGAGTTCTTGAGTTCGGGGGCGAGCCATAGGAATTCTTGGACAACTGCAGTGTCCAAGAATGGGTATCTGCCCTCAACGCCGTATGAACCGCTCACATGCTCTTCTTTCATTAGATAAGCCCTCTGAGTATTGTCGAAGAAGTTCTTCCATGGGAAAACGGTCGATAGGTCGTCCGGAAATTTTCCGCCAATCGTGCTGTGCCTGAAATGTTTGACCCCTCCGAACCCATAGTCCGAGATTATTTCATCGGCGCCGCTTCCAGAGAGATAGATCAATTGCCCCTCCCTTTTCCCAGTGTGGCAGATATGAGACATCC
>MDTB01034453.1_pt1 | contig 20719 bp, 24 predicted proteins | sample 811161 | NCBI WGS metagenome assembly MDTB01 (sample SAMN05326650, study PRJNA326480) | marine metagenome | isolation source: seawater | place: Mediterranean Sea | collected 2009
CAGCTGAAGAAATCATAGAAGATAAAGATAAATAAAAAGACCGATGCAAAGCGGTAAATATATTATTGTTGGTAAAATTCTCTCAACACAAGGAATAAATGGCTGGGTCACTATTCAATCTTTTACATCTAACCCTAAAGATATCTTTACATATGATTTAAAAGTTTTAGTTGAGGATATATATCAAGATATAAAAGTTATGGAATATAACTTCATGCCGAAAAAAACTACCATGAAAATAGAAGGACTAAATAGTATAGAGCAAGCCAATAAATACTTGACAAAATATATATATATATCCAAAACAGACTTACCTGTTATTAATGATGATGAGTATTATTGGCATCAATTAATTGGTCTAAATGTTGTAAATGAAGAAGATATTATATTAGGGGTTGTTGATAGTCTTTTTACAAGTGGAGATAATGATGTATTGGTTGTAAAGAAAGATAACTCTAGCCAAGAAGTGTTCATACCTTTTTTAAAGAAACATTTGGTTAAAATTGCCTCCGACACTATATTTGTTAGGTGGAGAAATGAATTATAATATTTTAACTATTTTCCCTGGCCTTATTGATACTTTTTCTAAAACTGGATTTATTAAAAAGTCTCTTAACAAAGGTATTATAAATTTAAATTTAGTTAACATCAGGGACTATAGTGATGACATCCATCATCGTGTGGATGATAAGGTATATGGCGGTGGACCTGGCATGATATTAAAGTATCCTCCTATAGAAAAGGCTATTAGAGATATCAAAGATAAAGGACATATTTTATATCTTTCACCACAAGGAAAAATATTAAATCAAAAAAAATTACAAGAATTATCTAATTATAAAGATTTAACATTTATTTGCGGAAGATATGAAGGAGTGGATCAAAGAGTTATAGATGAATTAGTTGATGAGGAAATATCAATAGGCGATTATGTTGTTTCAGGTGGAGAAATTCCATGCATGGCGGTTATGGAGGGGATAACTAGATTGTTGCCAGGTGCAGTTGATGATTTTGAATCTGTTAAACAAGATTCATTTCAAGATGGTATTTTAGACTATCCCCACTATACCAGGCCTGAGGAAGCTAATGGACATAAAATCCCAGATATTTTATCAAGTGGAAACCATGAAAATATTGATAAATGGCGAAAAAAACAAGCACTAGGGGCCACATGGTTAAAACGTCGAGAATTATTAAAAAACGTGAAACTTTCAGAAGAAGATGATAAACTCCTCAAAGAATATATAGCTGAGTATAAAAAACATGGGTACTAATAAAATAATTAAAAAAATAGAGTCAGGGCAATTGACCAAATATCCTGATTTTTCAAGTGGTGACACAGTTGAAGTATCTGTTAAAGTAAAAGAAGGTAAGCGTGAGAGGATTCAGCTTTATGAAGGTGTTGTGATTGCTAAAACAAACAAAGGCATAAGTTCATCATTTACTGTTAGAAAAATTTCTTATGGGGAAGGTGTAGAAAGGGTCTTTCAACTTCATAGTAAAATCATTGCAGATATACAAGTTAAAAGAAAGGGAAGCGTTCGTAGAGCCAAGTTATACTATTTACGCGAAAGATCTGGAAAATCAGCCAGAATAAAAGAAAAGCTCAACTAATTTCACAATCTTGTTTTGAATATAGTATTTATAGCTTTGGGAAGTAACCTAAACAACCCAATCTACCATGTAGAGAAAGGCATAAGAGACATTAATCACTTATTAAACACAAAAGTTCTAAAGAGATCTTCACTGTATAAATCTAAACCTATTGGGCCTCAAAATCAGAGGGATTACATAAATGCAGTTATAAAAATTGAAACATTACAGGAACCAATTGAACTACTCGATTCATTGCAAGATATTGAAACCCAACATCACAGAAGAAAGACTAAAAGATGGGGTCCTAGAACTCTGGATTTAGATATACTCATATTCAATGAGTTAGAGTTTAATCATAAAAGATTAACAATCCCACATCCTGAAATGATCAACAGAGATTTTGTTCTAATCCCTTTATATGAGGTAACAAATTATAACTTCATGATTCCAAAGTATGGTAAATTATTACAATACATTTAAAAATGATTAAAAATAAATATAGGTTTATTGTTGTTGAAGGTCCAATAGGAGTAGGTAAAACTACTTTAGCCACTAAGCTTGCTAATACATTTAATAGCACTCTGATGTTAGAAAGCTATTCGAATAATCCTTTTCTTAAAAAATTTTATAAAGATATGGATAGGTATGCTTTTACTACACAACTTTACTTTCTACTACAGAGAGCATCAGAATTTAAAAGTAAATCTAATAATGATGATACATCAAATAACATAATTTCAGATTATTTTTTTAATAAAGATAACCTTTTTGCTGAAACAATCTTAAATATTGATGAATATTCTTTATATAATAAGATTTATAAATATCTTAATATAAGCATATCAAAGCCAGATTTAGTCATTTATCTTCAAGCTGATTCATCTACCCTAATAAATAGAATCATAAACAGAGGCATTGATTTTGAGCAAAATATTACCGAAGATTATCTGAAAAAGATTATTGATTCATACACAAAATATTTTTATTCCTATAATGAATCTCCTATATTAATTATCAATACATCAAGCGTTGATGTAAATAATGCGAATGATTACAATATGCTGGTAGAAGAGATAAGCAAAGATATTAAGGGAAAAAATTATTTTAATCCATCTTCATTGAGAAAAGGCTAATGACAAAAAAAACCTTAAAAATAATTCATGATTTAAAAAAAAAGAAACAAGGAATCACCTCTCTTACTTCTTATGATGCAAGTTTTGCTAAGCTAGCTGATCAATGCGGAGTAGATATTCTTCTAATCGGAGATTCATTGGGAGAGGTTATTAAGGGTGATAAAAATACCCATTCTGTGACTATGAATGAGATGATTTATCATACTAAAAATGTAGCAAGTGGGTCAAACCATGCATATTTGATTGCAGATTTACCGAAACATTCATTTGATAATAATAAAATAGCTTTAATGAATTCCAAAAAGCTTATTGGTAAGTCTATGGCAGATATGGTGAAGATAGAAACATCAATTCAAGAAATTAATATTATTAAATTTTTAGTTAGTAATAAAATCCCGGTATGCGGACATATTGGAATAAGACCTCAAAGCATTAAAAGTAAAAAATATTATAAAAAAGTAGGAACTAATATAAAAGAATATAATAATCTTATTAAAGAAGCTCTTTTAGTTCAAGAAGCTGGAGCTGGATTGATTATAGTGGAATGTATTGCTGAAGAAGTTGCTCAAAAAATAACCAGTTTATTATCAATACCTGTCATAGGAATAGGATCTGGTAATAAATGTGATGGTCAAATCAGAGTTATATATGATATTTTTGGACTAAGTTTTAATGGTACACCAGGGTTCCTTAAAAAGACTCAGAAAAAAATAAATATATTAGAAAATGTTATTTCTAAATATATCAATAACACAAAGAAGTACAAATAAAGATTGGATATAATTACTACAGTTTCAGATCAACAGAAATATTGCAAATCAATTATAAGTGGCGATAAGGGGATATCACTAATTCCAACGATGGGAAACTTACATAAAGGCCATGAGAGTTTATTTATAAGATCGACCGAGAGTGACAATAAAAGAATTGCTTCGATTTTTGTAAATCCATTACAGTTCAATGATGCAAAAGATTATACTGAATATCCCAGATCAATTGAAAATGATATTAAGATATTAGAAAAGCATAAGATAGATTGTCTCTTTATGCCTGAAGTAAAAGATATTATTTTAGACAGAGAAAATAAAACTGAATGTTTGCCAGATTATATGAGTAAACTTTGTGGACAGTATAGGGTAGGACACTTTAATGGCGTCTTTGAAATAGTTAAGCGTCTTTTTGAGGTTATTTGCCCCTCTTTAGCATATTTTGGTAGAAAAGATTACCAACAAATATTGCTTATCAGATATATTATTAAAAAATATTTTGATAATAATATAAATCTAGTTGAGTGTGAGACTATAAGAGACGACTTCGGTCTTGCAATGAGTTCTAGAAATATACATTTGTCAGTAAATCAAAGAAAACAATCTTCAATTATTTATAAGAGCCTATGTTCTATAAAAGATCAGATAAAGAAAGATATTAATTATAATTTTGATAAGTTACGTAAAGAATTAGTATCTAAAGTAAAAAATGAGAATATTAGGGTAGAATATTTAGAGCTTTTAACATCAGAAAATTTATCTAAACCATCTAGAAAAAAAGATGAGAATCTAACATTATTAATAGCTTTTTATGTCTCAAATATTAGGTTGATTGATAATATTCAGATATAATTTTATCAATCTACCATTATATAGTAATATAAATATATGAAAAAAACTTTTCTCAGCTCTAAAATACATAAAGCAACTGTTACAGATTCACAGATTGACTATGAAGGGTCATGCGAAATAGATATTTCGCTAATGAAGGCTGCATCAATAGCTGTTTATGAAAAAATTGATATCTATAATATTACGAATGGCGAGAGATTTACTACATATGCGATTGGCGGAAAAGCAGAAAGTGGAGATATTTGTATCAATGGGGCTGCATGTCACAAAGCATCCATAGGTGATAAAATTATAATTTGTACATATACGGAATTGGATAATAATGAGATTATAAATCATAAACCCACAGTAATATATGTAGATGAGCAAAATAAGATTACGCCAAAAAATAAGAATAGAAAAATTAAGTTGGCATAATCATTTATGATCAAACACTCATTAGACTCGACTTTGAAACAACAAGCAAAGAAAAAACTAAACAAAAAAATCTCTAACAAAAATATAATATATAAATTTAATGATTTAACTATTGATATCAGCCGTAATTTAATCGATATGGGGATTTTAAAAAATCTTCAAATATTTTCAAAATCGATTAATATAAAATCTAAAATTAATCAATTATTTAATAATAAGCATAAAAGTCTATCTGAGAACAAGAAAGTCTCATTTTTATATGAAAGATTTGACAAAAATATTAAAAAGAAAAATTTTGATAAATTATTTGAGTTTCATGATTTAATCAAAAAAGGGAACTGGAAGAGTGCTTCCGGAAAAATTTTCAAATATATTGTTCACATCGGTATTGGGGGTTCTATTTTAGGTCCAAAAGCAACTAGTCATGCATTAAAAGATTATCATGATAAAAAAATACAAATATATTTTGCATCGAGTGCAGATACATCAGAAATAGAAGATATACTTGAGAAGTGTAATCTTACTGAGACTTTATTTATATTTGCATCAAAAAGCTTTGAAACAAGAGAAGTTTTAATTAATTATAAATATATTAAAGACAAATTATCACAGTTTGTAAAAAAGCCAAAAGATATACAAAAAAATTTTCTTGCAATAACAGCAAATAAAAATAATGCGTTAAAACTAGGAATAAACCCAAAACGAATTCTCATATTTCCTAAAACTATTCCCGGAAGATTTTCTTTGAGCTCATCGATTAGTTTTCCTTTACTTCTACAAATAGGAAAGAATAATTATAATAAGTTTATTAATGGGATTAATAAGATAGATGCTCATTTCAAGAATTCTAAGGTTGAGTCTAACATACCTTTGATGTTAGCCCTAATATCTATTTGGAATGTAAACTATAAAAATATTACTTCTAATTGTATACTTACCTATAATCATCGTTTGCGTTCTTTCTCCAGCTTCATTCAGCAGTTAGAGATGGAAAGCAATGGAAAATCAGTTAATGATCTTAATCAAAAAATTGATTATAATACTTCACCTTTCGTATTTGGTCTTCAAGGCACAGAATGTCAACATTCAATTTTTCAAATGTTACATCAAGGAACATTAAAAACATCTATAGATTTTATTGGTGTTATAAATACTCAATTAGATAAATCTACTTCTAATTTTTTATTATCTAATCTAATAGCGCAAGCTGATTTATCTTTTGATGGCAAATGTGAATCAAAACTATATAAGGTATTAAATGGAAAAAATTCTTCTACAATTATTCTGCTTGAAAGACTAAATCCTCAAAATTTAGGGTCTTTAATAGCTCTCTATGAAAATAAAATTGTAGCAGAGGGTTTATTATGGCGTATTAATAGCTTTGATCAATGGGGGGTAGAAGAGGGCAAAACTGTATCTGAAAAAGTATTAAAAAAAATTAATAGTAAGCTTCAACCTAAAAATATCAATGAAATCATTAAAGTTATAAGAAAAAAATTAGATTAACATAGATTTAATATCATTAATATTCTCAATTAAATCATTACGATTATCTTTTACACAGGTTATATGACCAAGCTTTCTATTTTCTCTTTCTGATTTACCATAGTCATATAAATTATAACTAGAGTTATCGATTAACTTTTGTTCATTTGGCATCTTAGATAATATATTAACCATACCCGAATATCCTGATATAGATATACTTTTAATTTCTAAATTCGTGATAGCCATTATATGCGCTTCAAACTGGCTGATATCTGCACCTTCATTTGTCCAATGACCTGAATTATGCACTCTTGGAGCCATTTCATTTGCAATAAGATCATTATCTTCATTTATAAAAAACTCAATAACGAAGACACCTATATAATTTAACTTATCCGTAATTAGGTTATGATAATTCTCAGCTTGTGTTTGCAAAACTTTATTTTCATAAGGTGCAATACTACTATTTAGTATGCCGTTTTGATGAAAATTTTCCACAAGAGGATAAAAGAAAGTTTTTTTTTCTTCAGTCTTAACACCTATCAATGAAACTTCAGTTTTAAAATTAACTTTTTTTTCTAATATCGCCTCTACCCCTGAAGATTTAAGCCAAGCATTCTCTGGTGTACAATTATCCATTGAAATCTGATTTTTACCATCATAGCCAAATTTTCTAGATTTCAAAATAGAGTCATTGCCAATCTCACCTATTGCAGATATTAAATCTTCTTCTGAATTGATTTTTTTATATTGAGTTGTAGGTATTCCTATTTCTTGGAAAAGATTTTTTTCTTTTAATCTATCTTGACAAACTTCTACAGAAACTGAATTGGGATATACTTTAATTTTACCCTCTAAATATTTTAAAGCATCTGCAGGAACATTTTCAAAATCTATCGTTATCACATCACATTCGTTTATTAAGAGATTCAGAGTATTTTTGTCATTATAGTTAGATTTTATGTGTCTCGCATATTTAGATGCTGGAGGGTTATCGGATGGATCAACGACAATAAAATCAAAATTATATTTTCGGGACATTTGAATCATCATCATTGCTAATTGTCCACCACCAAGAATCCCTATATGCATATTACTTCCGAGGGTCTCCGCTTTTCAAAACATCCTTGGTTTGCTTAGAACGAAATTTGATTAATGTATTTTTAATTTTTGGATAACTGAAACTTAAAATGCTTGCGGCTAATAATGCAGAATTTACTGCTCCACTCTCTCCAATTGCCATTGTCGCCACAGGTATACCTTTGGGCATTTGCACGATAGATAAAAGCGAGTCTAAGCCATCCAAGCTCTTTGTCTTAATCGGAACTCCAATAACAGGTAGGTGTGTTTTTGATGCCGTCATACCTGGTAAGTGGGCAGAGCCACCAGCACCAGCAATAATCACTTCTATACCATTTTTTTCTGCAGTTTCAGCGTATTTATGAAGGAGATCTGGTGTGCGATGAGCCGACACAACTTTAGTGTCATACTTAATATTAAGTTTATCAAGCATATTCGCCGCATTTTTCATAGTAGGCCAATCTGATTTTGATCCCATTATAATTGCAACTAATGCATTGGATTTCTTCATAAAGTATTGTATCAGTATAAAATGTCAGTTAACAATAGTTATTATCTTTTATTGGTCAAATAGACAGATGTTTTATATAATCTTACTTAATAATACAAAAGGAAATAGAATATGATTGTCATTACTGGAGGCTCAGGTTTCATAGGTAGTAACCTACTTAAATTTTTAAATGAAAACCAAAATGATGAAATATTAATTGTAGATGAATTAGATACTTATGTTAAAAAGTTTGAAAACTTAAAAGACTTAAAATATCTTGACTGTATTGATAAAGATTTGTTTCTTCATCACATACAAAATAATTCATCATTATATAATGGTAAAATTGAAATAATCTATCATTTAGGAGCATGCTCTAAAACTACAGAACCAGATAGAGATTATATAATGAATACAAATCTATCATATTCTAAAGGTCTACTAGAGTACTCAGCCAATAATGCAATACCATTAATTTATGCATCCTCAGCTTCAGTTTATGGCGAAGGCAAGGCATTCATAGAGAATTCAAAATATGAATCATATCTCAATCATTATGCGGAATCTAAACTTTTATTTGATAATTACTACCGTGAAAATATGTCAAAAATTAATTCACAAGTTGTCGGCTTAAGATATTTTAATGTTTTTGGCCCTAGAGAACATCATAAAGAGGGGATGTCTAGTGTCATTTATCATTTTTTCAACCAAAGAAAGACTGATGGTGAAATAAAACTTTTTAAAGGCAGTCATGGCTATAAAGATGGAGAGCAAAGAAGAGATTTTATTCATGTTGATGATACAGTTAAGGTTAAAAACTGGTTTAAAGAGAATCCTCATATTTCAGGTATTTATAATGTAGGAACAGGAGTAAGCAGGACATTTAATGATATTGCCAATTGTGTACTAGATTACTATAAACACCACAAACCTAATGCTAGTATGAGCTATATTGATTTCCCTGATGGTCTTGAGGAGCAATATCAAGCATTTACAGAAGCTGATATAAATTTATTAAGATCCAAAGGTTATAATGAAAATTTCACATCATTAGAAGAAGGTGTGAAATCTTATTTGGATTGGTTGTCTAGTTAGCAATGAATGATACAGAGAGATTTTTAATTATCGCACCTTCTTGGATTGGTGATTCAATTATTTTTCAATCTTTATTAATAAGTATAAAAGATAAGCATAAAGGTTCAACTATTGATGTTATCGCAAAACCTGAGCTAATAGAGTTATTAAAATTGATGCCTCAGATTAATCAAATTTATCCCCTTGATATAGATCATGGTATTCTGGGGTTAGCAAAGAGAATTAATTTGGCAAAAATACTTTCGAGTAAAAATTATACTCAGTCAGTTATCTTACCTAATAGTTTTAAGTCAGCGATAATACCATGGTTATCAAAAATCCCAATACGTATAGGTTATAATAAGGAATTAAGATTCCTTCTCATTAATAAAAGCTATAAATTTATTAAATATGAAGACAAGATGGTTGACAGATATTTGAAACTAATTGGTGAGAAGTACTCAGAAAAACTAAGGCCTCAGCTAAATATTGAACAAGATACAAAAGAAGTCTATAAAAAAAAATATCTACTAAATAACTCAAAAAAAAATATATTCTTATGCCCAGAAGCAGAATACGGTACTGCCAAAAGATGGCCAAATAATAACTGGGTTGAATTAGCAAGTGCCTATGAAAGTCATAATTATAATATATACTTTCTTGGTAAGGACATGAAACTAAATGATAAGTATAAAGAAGTATTACAGAAGAAATCTGTAGTATCTTTGATTGGTAAAACTAATATTAAAGATGCATCTTATCTGCTTGCACTTGCAGATTTGATTATATCTAATGATTCAGGACTCATGCATATAGCGGCATCTGTTAATTCCAATCTTATTTCTATATTTGGTTCATCATCTCCATTTTATACACCGCCTCTAATGAAAGAAAATCTTGGTGAAGTTATTTATAAGGGTTTAGAGTGTAGCCCATGTTTCAAAAGAGAATGTCCTCTAATTCATCTAAATTGTTTGAATAGCATATCAGTTGATGAGATACTTAAAAAATCAATGAAATACTTAAACTGATGTAATAAATTTTTGTATTTCTAAAATTATTTTTTTGTTTTCAATAGAAATATTTTTTTTATCCTTACCTATATCAGAAAAAGCCATTCTATTATCAAAACTATTAATACTCTGCCAACGAAGACTGGTCGAAGAAGTTTTACGAGGGTAAAACCCAATTGTTTTTTTATTTAAAGCACCGGCGATATGTAAAGGACCGGTAGAACCTGCAATAAAGATATCGCATATACTTATATTATTAACCATATTTAAGATACTAGGTTTAGGCTCAATTACTCTTATTCTTACATTTTTGTCAACTGTCATTTTCAATTCTCTTGATAAATCTTCTTCACTTTCCGAGCAATGGATTAAAAAATTATAATCATCAAAGCTTCTCAATCCATTACATATTTTACTAAAACTTTCAATACTTAATCCTTTGGATGAACCACCTGTTCCTGGATGCAAAAAAATTATTTTTTTATTTACATCAAGATTATATTCTTGAATAAATTTTAATTTTCTTTTCTGGATTGTCTCAGGATTAAATGTCATATATGGAGCACCATCTACATCTTTTATATCATCCATATTTAAAGCCTCAAATAAAACATTAACCAGGTCAATATTATATTCATACTCAGGTTTCAGTGATTTAGATCTTTTTTGCTTTAATTTATAATTATAAAAAAACTGAGCAAGTTTAGTTTTTGGGGCTATACGAATTGGTATATCTAATTTTTTTAGCAAGTATCCAATTCTAAAAGTAGAAAAAAATGAGATTGATGCATCGAATTCATAACCTGCCAAGAGATTTTTTAAATTTTTGATTTTTGTGTCGTCAACTACTTCATCAACAAATTGACAATTTTCAGCTAGTTCATGGATTTCTTTTGATACTAAACAAACTACTTTAGAGTTCGGTAAATTCTTCTTAATCCAAGACAATGCTGGTAATATTAATATAAAGTCTCCAATTTTATCATTTCTAACTATTAGGAGTTTCACAGTTCTTTCTAGCATAGAATAGTTAGATTTTACTTTTAAAGTAATCAATTGTTTCTTTTAAACCATCAATTACGTCAACATTTGGCTCCCAGTCTAAAGATTTTTTTGCCATACTTATGTCAGGTTTTCGCCTGATAGGATCATCTATTGGTAGATCTTTGTTGACAATCTTTGATTTAGAGTTTGTCAGTTTTATTATCATTTGAGCTAATTCACTAATTTTAAATTCTACTGGGTTTCCTAAATTAATTGGCCCAATTACTTTTTTTGGAGATTTCATCATTTTTATCATTCCATTTACTAAATCATCAATATAACAAAACGATCTTGTTTGCTCACCATTTCCATAGATTGTTATATCTTGGTTTGTTAATGCTTGCATTATAAAATTACTTACTACTCTGCCATCGTTTGGGTGCATATTCGGTCCATACGTATTAAATATTCTAACAACTTTAATGTCTAATTTATGCTGTCGATAATAGTCAAAAAACAATGTTTCAGCACATCTTTTGCCTTCATCATAACAACTTCGAGGTCCAATTGGATTTACATTACCCCAGTAAGTTTCGATTTGAGGATGGATATCAGGATCACCATATACTTCAGAAGTTGATGCTTGTAAAATAGTTGCATTGATGCGTTTTGCTAGCCCCAGCATATTAATAGCACCATGAACAGTTGTTTTTGTGGTCTGTACAGGATCATGTTGGTAATGTACAGGAGAGGCGGGGCAGGCTAGGTTATAAATTTCGTCAACTTCGACATATAAGGGAAAGCAAATGTCATGTCTTATGGCTTCAAAATATGGACTTTTAAAAAGTTCACTAATATTTTTTTTTGTACCCGTAAAATAATTGTCAATGCATAGGACATCATTGTTATTATCTAAAAGTTTCTTACACAGATGTGAGCCTATAAATCCAGCACCACCTGTAACCAAGATTTTCTTCATATTTTTATCACTTTAAAAAATTATACCATACCTTAATCTAGCTATTTTTGCTATACTATTATTCTACTTATGAATAAGATTTTAGCAATATGCACATCACCTGACAAAGGAGGCTTAGAGCTATATTTTGTTAATATGGTAAACCATTATCATAAAAAAAATGCTGTCGTTTCTGTTTGCAGGAATAATGGTGAAATTAATAAAATTATTAAATCTCCAGTAATAAGAATCAATAAGATATCTATATTTAATATATTTTTTAGTGCATTCAGATTAGCAAAATATATTGATGAAGAAAAAATAAATATTATACATATTAGTTGGAGTAAAGACTTATTACTATCTGTTCTCATTAAGATACTTTCTAATAATGATGTAAGCATACTATATTATCGTCAAATGAAATTAACCAGATTAAAAAAAGATTTTTATCATAGGTTTATTTATAAAAGAATAAAGTTAATCTTAGTAATTACTAATAATTTATTATATGAATGTAAAATGTTTTTACCTATAAATGAAGATAGAATTAAAAAATTAACATATGGAGTATCAATACCTAAACCCGGGTCTGTTGAATCTGACTCTTATGAATTAGATAGGAATTTTTTTAATATAGGTATTTTTTCTAGAATTGAGGATCAGAAAGGGCAACATTTGGTTTTAGAGGCTCTCAATTTAATCCCTAATAAACATATTAAATTATCGATAGTTGGACATTGTATGGATTTGGCTTATATGAAAAACTTAAAAAAAATGATTGCAGCATATAATATGAACGATATAGTTACATTTGTTCCTTTTGTTAAAGAACCAATGATCATTATGTCTAAAATAGATCTCGTTGTTCTTCCTACATATGAAGAGACTTTTGGATTAGTTCTAGCTGAGGCAATGATGATGGGTACACCAGTAATTGGCAGTAATGCTGGGGGCGTACCTGAAATTATTGATGATGGTGTAAACGGTTTACTTTTTGAAACAAAAAATTATTTGTCACTTAAAGATAAAATATTATTAGTTTATAAAAATGAAGAACTTAGGAAAAAACTATCAAATAATGCTAAGATATTTGCTAAAGAGAACTATGATTATCAAAAACATTTTTCTAAGTTGGATAAAATATATTCAGAGCTATGATTAAAATTAGTGGAACAATAATTACATTAAATAATGAAAAACTTATAAAAGATTGCATCAAATCTCTTCAGAAAGTATGCGATGAAATTATTGTGCTTGATTCATTGAGCATTGATAAAACTACTGAAATTGCTAAGGAATTAGGCGCTAAAGTATTCCTTCAAGAATTTCTTGGAGATGGCCCTCAGAAAAAAATGGCTGCATCTTATGCATCAAATAACTGGATATTTAGTCTAGATGCTGATGAAAGATTAGAGGAGGATTTAATTTCGCATGTTAAAGAGCTTGATCTAGAAGCTACAAATTACTCTGCATATTCTTTTAGAAGAAGAAATTATTGTGGGAAAAAATGGATTAAGGCAGCAAGCTTCTATCCAGATAGAGTTATAAGATTATATAATAAAAATTTAGTTAACTATACAATGAGCACATCGCATGCATATGTAGATGCAACTTCTAAAGATATAGACTGTCACATCACTCACTATACTTACAAATCTTATACTGACTGGATAGATAAGGTAAATTTCTATAGCACTCAAAGTGCAAAAACAATGCATTCGCAAGGCGTCAAGCGTTCAAGCATAAGACCTATAACTCATTCGCTTTTTGCTTTCTTTAAAAAATTATTATTAAAGGGTGGTATATTTCAAGGAATTGATGGCTTCACGGTTGCTCTAACTACAATGTTCAATACGTATATGAAATACATAAAATTAAATGAATTATATGATAACAAGGCTGATCCAGACAAACATTTTCCAACGGAAGATTCAAAGAAACAATAAGTCATTAGGCTCATCTATATCTTTAAGCTTATTGAGTAAGCCAAAACTCATTGACTTAGAAAGCACATTATTTTGAACTTGCTTACAAGACAAATTTTCATTAGCATTTAATATCTCGTTATCAAAAAAACCTTTAATACCTATTAGGTAAAAGCCTTCATCTTTTGAAGGCCCCAAGACAACATCCTTGCTATTTAAAAGACTAAGCGCATCTAAAATTATATTTGAGTTAAGAGATGGAATATCTGAACCAATTAATAATGTTTTATCAGACCGTGGAGATTCATTATTTAAACAGAACATCATTCTGTCAAATAGATTTTCACCTTCCTGATTCATTAAATTAAGCTTATAATCTTTTTCTATTTTTCTATAAAAAATATGCTCACAGTCTGGGTATACCCATAAATTAATATCAATGAAATTGTCTAATTTATGAGTTTCATCAAGTAGATTTTTCAACATAAGGATACTTATATACTCTCTTTCACTTTTTGACAGCAAATCCTTTAACCTTGTTTTTGGTTTACCTCTATATGGGCATTTAGAAAATATATTTAGAGAGAACATCAATAATTCTTCTCCAAAAATTTCGTATCGACACCAAGAGAATATAAAAATCTTAATATTCTCATTTTAACTATAGTTCCAATGAAACCATTTTTTTCCCATCTTCTAGAAGATGTAATGACTTTACTATCAACAATCAAAGGAGGATAATAGTTTTTTAAGATAGAACAAAAACCAAGATCTTCCATCAGCATTAATTTTGGGAACCCTTTGATTTTATTAAATAATTCTTTATTTACAAATATAGCTTGATCGCCGGTCGCATAGTTTCTAATCATTGATCTGGCATTAATAAAATAACTTAGAATTCTATATTTAATTTTTTGATTAGTGAACATTAATTTAAAAAATCCCCATTTTACTTTTAAACTCATCTTATTTAACTCTATTAACTGTTCATTTGATATAAAAGTATCAGCATGTAGAAATAATAATATATCCCCTTTTGCAATAGACGCACCAATATTCTGTTGACGGGAGCGAGATGGCTCAACAATTAAAATACGATTAACATATCTTTTAGCTATATCTACAGTGTCGTCTGAGCTTGAGCCATCGACTAAAATTACTTCACATATGTTATTTTTTCTAAGTGTCTGCAAGTGACATAATGTATCGATAATTACATGAGATTCATTTCTTGTGGGAATTATTATTGATATCATTTTAAATTGGCTTGTTCTAGATTTTACTCTACTATGATTGTAATTTTATCAGAAATTAGAGCTTTATTATGAGGAACATGTATGTAATCTCCCAGAAGTAGCTGTAGCGTATGCTCACCTTTTTCTAAATTAATAGTTGTTTTTGACTGACCTTTGCCAAAATGTAAATGATTTTTATCAGCTGGTATTGGTTGAGACATATCCGGTAATTCATCAACATCGATTAACAAATGATGATGACCTGAATATTCTTTTTTTATTCCAGCAGGCGACAATGTCATATTAGATATGCCAAAAATTATTATAATAGGGTTTTTCACCACTTGCCCTTCTTTAGGTTCAACGATAAACACTTCAGCATCTTCTCTGGACAAGGATTTCTTTATACCTCCTGCTGCAAATAATGAATTAGAAAAAGATACTAATGAAATAAGGATGACAATATTTAAAAATTTACTAATCATTATTCATCATATCAATGTTCCGCCACAACTGCTACCAGAACCCGCAGTACATCCATAACAATGGTCGGCTGTATTTATTTTAGATATTTTATTAATGTTTAATTCGGTAATATGGATTCTTCCATCTGCATTCATACTAAGCTTTAGCATTTGATTAAAATCACAATCATATATATATCCTTGATGATCTATACTTATTAATGATTTACACATTAAATTATTCAAAGTTTTTTGGTCGAAATTATCTTTTAATAAGTCCATATATGTATTGAATTGATTTTTAGAAATTAGTGTACTACCAAATCTCAAAATTGGCATATTTGTAATTGTATATAAGTTATTAAAATCTATATCATATTTATTTTTTAAGATAAATTTATATTCAACTTCTAGTTTATTTTGATTTGGTGGTAATACTGCTCCTTGTGGATTGTAAACCAAATTAAGAATTAGTTTCTCATCAATCCCATAACCTTTAGCATTCATCATTTTTAAAACATTTATACTTTTTTCAAAAACTTTATCACCTCGCTGAACATCAACGTTTACTTTTTCATAGCAAGGTAAAGAGGCAACTATTTCAACCTTATTTTTTTTCAAAAATTCCAATAAATGTTTCTTACCAGGTTCTAATAAAACTGTTAAGTTACATCTATCAATTATATGACAACCAAGCTTTCTAGCTTGAGTAATGATATATTCAAAATGTTGATTGAGTTCTGGCGCCCCTCCTGTTAAATCAACTACTTTTATCTTATTTTTTTTAATAAATGAGATAATATCTTTAATCGTCTCTATGCTCATCATTTCTTTTCTTGCTGGACCAGCATTTACATGACAATGGAGGCAACTTTGGTTACATTTATAACCTAGGTTAATTTGTACTGTTTTTAATATACCCCTGTAAATGTCGGGAAAATCTGTTTTTTTTAATAATGGGTAAACATCATGCATTAGTAGGTACTGAGTGTTATACTATTTCATAGTATCATGAAAGACGATTTTATAAATACAGTTAAGTCATTAATACCTAAAGTAGATTATTGTTCATTCCGTTTTGTCAATAAATATACCAATGTTATATCTGCAACTCGTGGTGTAGTTGAGCCTGTCACGATTTCTGAAGATGATGGACTAATGGTCACTGTTTTTAATAAAGGTGGATATGGTTATGGTGCAACAAGTAATTTGACCAAAAAGGGTATTTCTGAAGCTGTCAATTCTGCAGTTGAGTGGGCTAAATTTTCAGAAAAAAAATTAACATATTTCCCTGATTTAAAAAAGATGAAATCAAGAGTTGGTAATTATTATACAAATGAAGATGAGCACTGGTCACAAGTATCAACTAAAGATAAGACCGATTATCTTATCAGTGTAAATAAGGCATTAAAATCTCAACCAACCATCTCTAATTGGGGGGCAAGCATTAGGTTTAATAAAATAGAAACATTGTTTATGGACACGAATGACTCAAATGTCAGACAAAAAATATCATATCTATTGCCTCAAATAGTTGTATCAGCCGAATATAAAAAAGAAATTCAAACACGGACTTTTGGCGGTCACGCTCATGCAAGACAATTAGGTTATAATTTTATTGATCAAATAGACATGATAAATAAAGGAAAAACCTTGGCTCAAGAAGCAGTAGAGCTATCTAAGTCTCCCAATTGTGAAAATAAAATAACTCAAGCTGTAATTGCTCCAGACCAAATGATATTACAAATCCATGAATCCATAGGTCATCCTTTGGAGTTAGATAGAATTTTGGGAGATGAGAGAAATTATGCTGGATCGAGCTTTGTTACTCCGGATATGTTTGGAAATTATCAATATGGTTCAGAATTATTGAATATAACTTTTAATCCAACCTTAGAGTCTGAACTTGCAACCTATAATTTTGATGATGATGGAACAAATGCAGAGAAAAAATACTTAATTAAAGATGGTGTTTTAATTAGGCCAATTGGAGGCTTGTTTTCAAGTCAAAGATTGGGATTAGATCATGTGGCATGCTCACGTTCATGTAATTGGAATAGACCGCCCATAGACAGAATGGGCAATATTAATTTAGAACCAGGAAAAGATAGTTTTGATGAAATTATTAAATCTGTTGAGGATGGAATATATCTTGAGACTAACAATTCATGGTCAATTGATGATAAGAGAAATAAATTCCAGTTTGGTTGTGAAAAAGGAACACTCATAAAGAATGGTAAGTTCGCCGGTATGGTTAAAAACCCCAGCTACAGAGGCATAACAGAATCTTTTTGGAAGAACTTATCTAAAGTTGGAAATGGAGAAACAAATAATATATTAGGAACATCTAATTGTGGAAAAGGGGAACCTAATCAAACTATATTTGTAGGACACTCAACGCCAATTTGTCTATTTGAGAATGTTGATGTATTCGGCGGAGTATGATGAGAGACTATTTTAAAAAAATATCTGAATTACTATTCAATAATCTTGAATCCAATGAAATCTTAATATTAAACATAGATGCTGAGAAAACTGATTTCATTAGATTCAACCATGCCAAAATTCGTCAAGCAGGAAATGTTAATCAAGTTACATTAACATTAACAATGATATTTAAAAGAAAGACTTTAACTTCAATAATTAGATTGAGTACAGATTTCAAAAAAGATTCATTATTATTAAGAAGAACGCTATCATATTTAAGAAGAGAGATTCCTGAATTACCAAGCGATCCATATTTAATCTTCGAAAAAAATATCAATTCATTTGAGAATGATCATACAAATAATTCACTCAATAATTATGAAATAACTGACAATATACTTGAAGGCTTTAAGTCCTTAGATATGGTGGGTATTTTATCAAGTGGATCCATAATAAAAGGTTTTTCTAATTCCCTTGGGCAGTTCAATTGGCATGAAAGTGAGTCATTCAATTTTGATTGGTCTACATATGCAAAAACCGGTAAAGCAATAAAACAAAACTATTCTGATCAGACATGGAATCAAAAAACTTTTGATTCGCTACTGTTAGAAACCAAGCAGAAACTGAAGGTAATAGATAACAAAGAACAAATAATCAACCCTGGTGATTATAAAGTTTATCTATCACCATCAGCATTAAATGAAATCATTGATATGATGTCATGGGGAGGCTTCAGTTATAAGGCAAATAAGATAGGAACCAGTCCCTTGCATCTAATGGCAAAAGGTGAAAAAAAACTAAATAAAATGGTTACGTTTTCCGAAAATCTATCAAATGGAATATCTCCGAAATTTCATAGCGATGGATTTATTAAACCGGATTTAACTGAGCTCATTATTGATGGTGAATATAAAAAATCATTAATTTCACCTCGGTCTGCTCTTGAATATTCTGTAAATCATAATGCTGCTGAGTATTATGAATCTCCTGTGTCTATAGATCTTAAAGAGGGTACAATAAAGTCAGATCAGATTCTTTCTGCACTTAATGATGGAATTTATATCAGTAATCTATGGTACTTAAATTTTTCTGATCGAAATAATGGAAGAATCACTGGATTGACTAGATTTGGCTGTTTCCAAGTGAATAATGGGGAGTATCAAGGGCCTATAAACACCATGAGGTTCGATGAGACAGTATATAATATTTTTGGTGATAAACTTTTAGGCTTAACAGATAAAAAACAATTATTAATGGATTCAAGTACATATGAGGAAAGATCAACACATAGCTCTACAATTCCAGGTGCAATAGTTGAAGATTTTAAAATGACTTTATAAGAATATGATAAAAACTAGATTTGCACCTAGTCCAACTGGGTGGTTACATATTGGGGGAGTTAGAACAGCCTTATTCTCATGGTTATTCGCTAAAAGCCAGGGTGGCGAATTTTATATAAGAATTGATGATACAGATATCACTAGGAGCACTCAGGAATTTTGTGATTCAATAATAAGCGCTTTAAATTCTCTTGGCTTAACTTCTGATCAGGATATTATATATCAATCAAAAAGATTTGATATTTACATTGATAAAATAGAATTACTTTTAAAGCAAGGATTTGCCTACTATGACAAAGTAGAGGTTACAGAAAAGACTAAAGATACAAATCTTGATATACAGTATGAAAATAGACTCAATAAAATTAATCATGTAATAAGATTTAAAAATCAAAGAAATGAAAAAATAATCCTAAAAGATATGGTGCATGATGATATAACATTCGAACCCAAAACTTTTCATGATGTGGTTATCTTAAGATCTAATGGTGTTCCAACTTATAATCTAACATCTGTTGTAGACGATGCTGCTATGGGCATAACACATATCATTAGAGGTGACGACCATCTTAGTAATACAGCAGTACAAGTTAACTTATTTAATGCTTTAGGTTATGGTGTTCCTGTTTTTGGACATTTGCCAATGATACATGGAGTTGATGGAAAAAGGTTATCAAAAAGACATGGTGCAGTGGATATAAATAGTTTTCTTGATGATGGATATCTTGTTGAAGCTTTGATAAATTACCTAGTTAAAACCGGATGGTCTCATGGTGACGATGAGTTTTTTACATTAGACGAATTATTAAAATTATTTAATATTGATAAAGTTACTAAATCTTCTGCAATTTTTGACTATGATAAATTAAATTGGTTGAATCAACATTACATCAAAAGTAAAAATATTAAAGATGTTGCTGACATGATTTTACCATATCTAACATCGCTTAAAATCAATATCGCTGATAGTGATTACTTAGAAAACATATTGAGTCTTGGCATAGATAGAGATTATAATCTTAAGGATATCGCTAATGGTATGACGCACTATTTTCAGGAGAATCTAACTTATAATCTTGATAATTTTTCACAGATAGACATCGAAAAATCTAAGTCTGTCTTAAAAAATGTTTTGGTTAAAATTGAAGCAAATGAATTCAAAAACAAGGAAAATATTAATATTGATATTAAACAGGTTAGTGAGGATATGTCTCTTAAATTCAAAGATATAGGGCCTGTTATCAGATTTGCTCTAACAGCTAAACTAAAAGCACCCTCAATAGATGAACTATTTTTTACCTTAGGAAAAACTAGGTCATTAAAACGCTTAAATGATTTCTATACATTTATTATCAATTTGTGAAATAAATAGGTATAATGATTCGATAATAGAACCAATAGTGTTAATGATATATGTCCCCATCGTCTAGAGGCCTAGGACACCGGGTTTTCATCTCGGCAACAGGGGTTCGA
>MDTB01039293.1_pt1 | contig 20717 bp, 28 predicted proteins | sample 811161 | NCBI WGS metagenome assembly MDTB01 (sample SAMN05326650, study PRJNA326480) | marine metagenome | isolation source: seawater | place: Mediterranean Sea | collected 2009
AAATTTAGCGGAGAAACAATAAACCTTCCTAATCAAGGTAAATTTAATATGTTTAAAGCAAATTCTGCATTTTCTGATTCTGATGGAAACTATGGTGATGCTATAGGTAGAGGGGTAAGAGAAACTGATAAAAATAATAATGTTATTAATGTTTATGCAGTATTAATCTTTGAAGCCCCTGATGGGAGTAATATGTTGGTAAGACCACAAAGAAGTGATTCTGATATAAAGGCTGGAACAGGGTCATATAATATATTATATGCTACAGGGGTATTTAAAAAGTATCTTGGTTACAAATGTAAGTATGGCATTACTACCACTAAAAGTGGTTCTTTTATTCAAGAAAACATTTGTAAACAATAATTTGAAAGATAACTAATGTTAATTATGTTAGCAGTGGTTTTAAAAGTAACCAATCCTGGAAAAAATATCCAAGCTTTAGATAAACCTCTTAATGATTTTTATCTGGAATCATATAATGATATCTAAACTGGACTATTTTTCTATAGTCTCTTCTATAACTTACTCTGTTTAAATTAGTTTTATGTTGACTCCTCATCTTTAATTCACGATCCATGTGTCTAATAGATATCTTGGACCACTCCAGTACCACTACTTTTTTAAACGGTGAGTTAAGGTTAGCTATTGTGTCTTTTTGTTTCTTGCAAAAACAGATACCTTATTTTAGAATTTCAATAGATATCCATGAACAAATTAAAATACAATTATCTAAATATTCCCACTATCGAAACTAAAAGATTAATTTTAAATAGTCCGTTAGAAAAAGACTATGAAACTATCCAATGCTTTTTAAAAAGCGAAAGAAGTAAATTCATTGGTGGTCCTTATACTAATTTTACATCATGGTCAGATTATATGGCAAACATAGGACATTGGTCAGTTTTTGGATATGGACTATGGTCAGTTAGAATTAAAAATAGTGGTGATTTTATTGGAAGAGTTGGGATTATAAGCCCACCAATGTTTAATGAACCTGACTTAGCCTGGCATTTATTTGATGGATTTGAAGGTAAAGGTTATGCTTATGAAGGGGCAAAAGCTGTTAAAGATTATGTTATAGAAAATTTTAAACTACCTATTTTCGCAAGCCATATACTAATAGGCAATAAAAAATCAATATTATTAGCAGAAAAGCTATCCTCTACAAAAATCGTAAAAACTATTACTAATAGAAAGTTTATTATTTATATGCATAGATAGACTAAACAAAGTCATTTATATCTGATTAGTGGTTAAAAGTTTATGTCTAGAAAACTGGCAAACACGAAATTGTTCCAAGGTAAAATTATTTTAAATTTCTGCTAATCCTTTTTATTTTCAGGTAAATAGGAATCTATTTTTTTATAAATATCGTCGGGTAAATTTTTGATACTTCCTTGCCAAAGCCAATGTCCATCTCCCATTGAATAATATACCCCAGTAATGACTGTTCCTATTAAATATTTCCAAGGACCTTCTCCTTCAATAAATTTAAAGCTTCCAACGGAAGTACCTATTCTATCTCCTAGCATATTTCCTTTAACTTCTTTTTCTGAAGCAGGTACAGATTTAATATATCCTTTATTTTTATAACTATCTATAAAGATACCAAATAAGTTTTGAGTTTGTTTACCATTCTTCATTTCAATAACCGCTGCAGCACTATGTGTTCCGAAAAGAGTGCTATTAGTGGTAAATTGAGCTTCATTTTTATAAAGCATAAACATATTGTTTTTGCCATATTTTTCAAAAAATGGATATTCGTCTTTACCGGAAAGTTTGAATTTTAACTCTGCTGTGTAAATACAATTAGTTATTAAAAAAACGAGAAAAGTAATAAAGGTTTTAAATTTCATGATTGATGACTATTAGATTTATTATTAAATATTAATACAATACAAAATTATAGCAGCGTTTTCAAATAAATAATTTGTCGAAAACTCTGGTCTTGAAAATTACCGAATGTGATAGTTTTGCTTTGTTAAAAAGCAAAGCCACCTAAGTTTTTAAATAAAACTTCTAATCATTTAATTACTTGTTTGGAGCAATTTAGGATCAGAGAGGTATTTGATGGGTAGCTATAGATAAATGTTCCAGTGGACGTTAAAGAGTTCGAATAAGAAATATGAAAAGCCCCTACTCTTTTACTTTAATCAATTGTTTAGTTGATGCCTCTGAAATATCACACTTTAAACTTGTAAAAGATGTACTTTTAAAAAAATTAATTCCGAAAATACATTTAGTACCTATTAATTCATTTAGACTATTATGAGCAGAAGTTATTGTAAAAACTCCAGTTCCTTGTTCAAACTCCTCACTAGTTCTTGAACCTTGAGAATAGATTGCAGTTTCATTCTGATAAATCACTTCAGCACTAAAGAAATGCTGCTTTATTTTACCATTATTTAATTCAACACTTGCTAAGGCATTCCAGTTTCCATAGTTTCCTAAACTATCTGTAAAGGAACCATCTAGCTTTAGAATATTATAATAACTTTTTTTTGAATAATAATGTTTTTCATCAATTACTATTTTAGCATGTAAGTCAACAAAGTAGTCCTTAGCAATCAATTGAGTTGAAAAAAAAATTAAAAATAGTATAAATATTTTCATTTATTTAATATATATCGTTAATAGTATACAACAACCTATAATTTGAGAGTTTTTATAATATATTTTTAATTAATAGAATGATTGATATTAGCGTTTTAAGTATGATTGGGAGCGTGTTAATGAATTTAAGTAATTTAAATCACCCTAAAACAGATAATTGATACTATTAATTAATTATAATATTATAAGATTATGAAAAAAATTTATCTGCTAGCCCTAATTATTTTTTTTACTAATATTTACTCAAAACTATATAGTTCAGTATTAGTAATTGATGTTTTTGGAAAAGAAGAAGTTAAAACCTATGAGATTGATGATAATAATTTTTTTAGGATTATTACTAGCCAAAGTGTATTTAAGACTAATACTAATATTTATGGTAACAGTGAATGTGCTGGAACATCTGAAATTTATAGTAAAAATGCTATACTCAATTTTATTTGTGAGCTTAGAGAAGGAAAAAATAAGGCTTATTATGTAATAAAAAATAATAATACTGAAAGCTCTAGAAAAGATGACGTTACTGAGCTTGCTATTAAAGTATTATTTATAGGTGGCAGTGGACGTTGGAAAACTCTTATAGGAAAAACATGCAATTTTGTTTACTTTGAGTATGAAGAAAGAGCATCACATGCAAAAGTTAGATGTAATATTGATGACGAAATACTTTCTTTATTTAAAAGTTAGCAAAAAGCTAAGCAATTGTCGTTTTAAAGCTGATAACAAGACCCATTAAAAGTAAAGTAATCCCTTTTAAACAAAACAATAGTAAGAAGCTTATGGGAAAGAAAATGAGAAGAATATAGAAGATAAATAATTAACAAAGTAAAAAAGCATTTGTTAATTTTAACTTTTACTTCTTGCCTCAATAACTAATGTAGCATTTATGAGAGAACACATTAAATAAATCAATAAAAGTTTCTAGGATATTTTTTTGGAAAAGTTTTATTAATCCATTTTTGAATAATATCTTTTTTATCTATTTTCCTACATAGACTGATAATATTAGTATATTTTTTTGCAATATCCTTTGGCACTGATGCTATATTTCCTCCTGTTAGCCAACACATAAAACTCCAAGTTGCAATATCTGCAATTGAAAAGTAACCTTTAACTATATAATCATTTTTTTGATCTATAGATTTATTTAAAATATAAAGCTTTCTATTGATACTAATTAAAAAATCTGTATCTCTATTTTCTACTTGAGTTGAGGTTATTAATGTTGTTATGTCAGTTAATAAATCAATAAACTGATCAATCTGAGCAGCTAGAAAATCATCATTTTTGGGATATAAATTAGAAAGTTTACCACAAAATCTAGAAATAGCCCCAGTTTGAGCTATTGTATAACCATTTATTTTTAAACAAGGTAATTGATGAAAAGGTATAATAGTCCCATCATCTAAAACCCCATCTTTTTTAACTCTTTGAAATTCTTCACTAGTAATTCTTTTATCTTCAAATTCTATATTATTCAAAAACAATGAAATTCTGGATACTTCTGCTCTCCAAAAAGGAAAGTTAAAATAAATCAAAGAAATATTCATTATAATAACATAAGTTATAAATCTTAATATAGCTATAGAGTTTTTAAAAAACCCAATTAGTAAATCTTTACAAGCTAATAATTTTAATAGTTTTATATCTACAAAGCTTTATAAGCTTTAATGTTAAAAATGAATCCTCATCAAAATAATTTGATAATATTAGGCTACTTGCATAATGATATATTTTTTTTAAAGTAAAAGGGTATTCATGTGAATAGATTATGGTTAAAAATTTTCCAATTTAAGCTTTATTTGCTTCGTATGATCCTTAAATAAAATATATTAATAATTTTTAACTGTAAGGGTGGAATCTTTTAAAGATAGAAGCTAACTAACTATTCTTCAACTTTAAGGTATTCAGTTATTCTTTTAGAAGATTAAGTTAAACCTCTTCTTTTCTAAAGAAATAAATGGTGCTCCCATTCTAGATCAACCAAATGTAAACGTTAAGTTTAATAGAATCATAACCTAATCATCCTCTTGAATTTATACTAGTCTTTAGCTAACTCGCTTATAATAGGACAGTCTGGTTTATTGTTTCCTGGACATTTTTTGATTAACCATTCTAATGATATTTTTAAATCTGTTAATTGATTAAGCTGCTTATTGATAGCAACTAATTTAGTTTTTGCAATATTTCTAACATGCTCGCTTTTTCTCTTATCATTTTTAAATAATACAATTAATTCTTTACATTCTTCCAAGGAAAAACCTAAATTACGAGCTTTCACTAGAAATTTTAACTTATCAATGTTTAATTCATCAAAATATCTATAATTATTATTCATTCTCTTAGATTTAATAATACCAATATCTTCATAGTGTCTAATGGCACGAGAAGTAATTTTTAATTTTTTTGACAATTCTGAAATAAACATATTGACCTTTACGTAACGGTATATCTTATATTAACTATAGTGGTATATATGAAAATAGCAATAATTTTAAAATTTATATTTATTTCTTTTACTTTTACTAGTTTACTTTATGCTCGGCCTATATCTTATGTAGGTGGATGGACATTGATGTCATTTAATGACTATAAAAGTAATTCACTTAATGTACATTACACACCATCTTCAAAATATTCTTTAGGTTATAATATTGAATATTGGAATGATAAAGAATACTGGATAAATAATTTTAATTTAAATTATTTATTGAAAAGAATTAATACAAAAAACTCTCAGGCTAACTTTTATTTTAAATCTGGATTTGGATTTTTGTATACAGATTTTAAAGAAAATGAAAAAAAAAAAGAATATGTTACAAACCTTAATTTTTCTACTGATTGGGAAACTAGAAGAAAGTTTGTTTCATATTCTTCAGAATTAATAAAATCAGAAAATATTGCAAATATATTTATGCAAAAAGCCAGAGTAGGCTTTGCTCCATATATTGCAAATTACGGAGAAATCCATACATGATTAATGTACGAATTAAACTATATGTCAACTGATGTTTATGGTTTAAAATCTGCAGCAATTTTTAGATTTTTTAAATCAACTAACTTATTTGAAGCTGGTATCGATGAAGATAGAACTATTTTATTAAATTTTATTAAGAGATTTTAGGAGGATATATGAAAGTATTATACATTTTATTATCGACTTTATTTATTACTTATAATGGATATTCGCATGACGATAATAAAGAAAATCATGAATTAGCTGACTCTGCAGAAATAATTTCCAGTGGAGTAAAGTCGAATAACCTTATAAATATTGCTACTATAGGAATGGTTTGTGACTTTTGTGCTCAAGCTATAGAAAAAGTATTTATGAAAAGAGAAGAAGTACAAGGTATTAAAATAGATTTAAACAACCAAAACGTAATACTTTTTCTCAAACAGAACTCTTTTCTTGACGATAATGTAATATTAAAATTATTTGAAAATGCCGGTTATGGAGTTGAAAAAATAGATAAAAGTATTTAATATGAAGCCTATATCATTAAGAAATTTAATACTTCCTTCATTAAGTCTCTTTACAAGCTTGGGCACCCTTCTATGCTGCGCATTGCCTACATTATTTGTTGCGTTAGGAGCGGGAGCGGTTTTAGTAGGATTATTATCTAATTTGCCATTTTTAATTATATTGTCTAAATATAAGGGGATATTATTTTTGATTTCTGGTCTTTTAATTGGATTTAGTGGTTTATTAATATGGAAAAGTAGAAATGCTCCTTGTCCAGCTGACCCATTGAAAGCAAAAACTTGCGCCGTACTCAGAAAAATAAGCATATATATTTATTTTTTTTCGTTACTTGTTTACTTAATAGGATTTTTCTTTGCATATGTGATTACTTACTTTTTTTAAAGACTTTGGTGTATTTAGAGCAACATATATGTATTAAAAGATTTAGCATTTAAGGTTTGTAAAAAATAGTTTTTTTACAAAACCATAAGCTCTCAGAATTTTCTTTTTTCATTTGAATCTTAAGATATAAATTATTATCATCATCATATTTTTTTGTTATAGGCATTGCTCCTTGAATAAACCTATCATAGGTAGCGGATAATTTTTTTTCACAACTTTCTAAAGAATTGGTATGCATAATAACGTTAACATAAGGATCTTGTAAAAAATTTAAATAAATAATTATTTGTAATAATGTATACATATATAATCATAATACTACTTTATTTAAATAAATACATATTTTAATCAGATCCATCTAGTCTATTAAAATTGGCAAGTCTAATTTTACAGGAAAAGCCTTTTTTTCATTTGCTTCATCAAGAGAAGGTTGATCTGGAAAAATTTTTTTATAATTCATAATATCAGTTTTGCCAGTATCATAATTTTTATAACATTGATTTCTTTATTTAATATATTTAATAAAAGATACGTTTATTAATTTATTTAAAACAATAATTTATACTAGATATTTAAGATTATTTTTATGTTTGATAATAATATACTTTATTATAGTATGATATAGTTTTAGTTATTTGAGGTTTAATGCGTTCTTTTTTTATTACACTTTTTTTCATATTAACAACAAATTCATACGCAATTAGTTGGACAAGAGAGTATAATGGAGTTAGCTCAAGTGAAAATATAAAATTATCAGATGGGAGAAAAGTAAGTCATTACAAAAATAGTGGTAATTGGAAAGACAGTATAGGAAACTATGGAACTCAAAAGTGCTTTGGCACCATTTTAATTACTTCTGAAAAAAAAATTGAAGATTGGAAACTATTTTGTGAGGGAATGGACCAAGAAAGAAATAACTTTGTTTTAGAATATTTTAGAAATACGGATATGGAAGCAGGAACTGGTTCATATGTTTTTATAGATGGAACTGGTATATGGAAAAAATTTACAGGAACCAAATGTAATTATGCCATCAACTATTTAGATAATGCAATGTTTAACTATGATAGATGTAAAAATAATAAGTGATATTTTTTATGTATACATAGTATATAAATGAAGCTAATTATTATCCTAACTTCATAACAAACTTATGAAGTTTATATCATAAAACTTTACAAGCTTTATTGTCTAATAGGATCCTCTTTAAAATATTATTATAACAAGAGGATTTTTTTTTATGTAATAATACATATTAGTACTATAAGCATCTTAGGAATTTATATAAGTAGATTACCCTTTTCCAAAAAGTACCTAACAAGCTTTAACTATCCTCTATGGTTCTTATGTAGATTCTACTATCTTAGTACTAAGTAGCAAAGCCACTTAGTACTAATGTTTTTATTGGCTAATTGATTTTTATAATTTTTGATTTCTTATTTTCAGGCATTACCCTTTCTAAAGAAACAATCAATAACCCGTTTTTCAATACAGCATTATTTACTTTGACATCATCTGCTATAGTAAAATATCTTTCAAAATACCTCTTTGAGATTCCTTTGTGAAGAACTTCAATTTTATCATCATCATTTTTCCTCATAGACTTAATTGAAAGTGTATTTTCTTTCATTTCTAAAACAATGTCTTCCTTACTATATCCAGCTAAGGCTACTTGTATATCATACTTAGTATGATTGTGCTTTATGATATCATAAGGTGGGTAATTGGACTGAAACCCTGAACTTTCAAACATTTCATTGAAATGCTCAAAGATATTATCATATCCTATCGTATGTGGTCTGAGTTGATTAAAAATAGTTAATGCATTTGTCATTTAAACCTCCTTATTAAGCAAAGTTATTAACAGGACCCATTTTGGCATCCTTACATTAATATATGGGTATTGAGATAATTTTTACAAGATTAGCTAACTCTTTTTTCTTATAGCTAGATGGGGTATACTTTAGTTATAAATTGAGGATAATGTGGAAAGACTAATACCAATTCTAGCAATCGTATTTCTTTTTTTTCAAAATGTTACTGCTTTTGACTATATAATTGAGTCTCATGGTAAAAGAGAAATTATAAAATCATATCCAATATCAGATGATAAAAAATATTTAAATTTTACTTTAGAAGGAACATTTACTGACAATTTAGGTAACTACGGAGTATGGGATAATGCAAGCATTTTAACTTTAAAAAATAAAAATGTAATTAACCTGCAAGGTTACGGCAAAGCTACTTATCAAAATAATGAAATTATTTATACAAAGGGCTTTAGAAATAAACAAGAGCAACAAGCAGGTGTTGGTAAAACTGAAATCATAAATACATCAAATTTGTTGAAACCTTTATTAGGAATGAGATGTACATATGCTGTAAATTTTTATTTAGATAATGCATATTTTATTCAAAAATGTAAGATTAGTAATGATCAAAAGACAGTATTAAGCAATATCTCTAAAAAGAAAAAATAATATTTCTATCTTTTTACATATAGTAATAGTTTTGTTAATAGCTGTAGTTATAGGATTTACTTTAGGTCTTTTAAGTCAATGGCTAGCTAACAAATTTAAGAATAAAGATAAGTGATAATTTATAGTTAAGAAAACTAAATATTTTATTTTAACTTTTTACAAATATTATTATTTTTTTTAAAATACTCTATACAAAAGGTTTTTGTTATGGGTATATTTTGTATTTCATTTCTAATAAATCTAACTAAATAATTTATTTCATTATCACTAAGCAATACAGAGCCTTTTACTGAAAACATATGATCTTCATTATTAATATTACTTTTAACATTTTTGCAATTATTATTTATTTTATAATCTCGAGAAAAAAAAGGCATATTGGTTCCAACACGACCACACTTTATTATTCTTAATAATTCGCTTTTCGATAATGTTGTAGTTCGCAACGATGGAGCAGCTCCACCATGTGAATTACCTCCATTAGCATGCCAAAAGTGGCAACTATTGCATGTTGCTTTTTTATAAAGCGATATACCTTTTTTAATTGATATCTCTAGATCACTCTCGTTAGAGAATAATAGTCTAGAAAACATGAATACAAAGATTAGTAAAGTTCTTTTCATAGGAAAATACGAGGAGTACTCATCATATAAATAAAGGCTTCAGATTTAGATTTTGAAGAAAATTTAAATGTTACTAATCTAATATACATTAAGTTAATATATATTATTGGTTAGCTTAGTACAACTTGATAGATTTCTATTCTGTATAAAATTTAGGTAAGCATATATGTGTGTTTTGTAGAAAATTAGTTTTCGAAAAAATTATCTGATATGTTTGACTATGTATATTTTCTTTGTGTCAATTCTTTCAATATGTTTTATATTAAAAATTCATTATACCACCGTCATAATTAAAAAATTTTCCAGTACTTTCTAGATTTAACCTTTCAAAACTATTAATTAATGATGACGCACTTTCTTTAGTTGAAAGTGTAGCGTTAGGACCTCCCATATCAGTTCTAACCCACCCCGGATGAAAAGATGTTACTACTATCTTTTTTGATTTTAGCTGTTCTGAAATGGATACCATAACATTATTAACTGCTGCTTTTGATGCCCTATAAATCATAGCATTTGAACCATTATGTACTTGTACTCCCATAATTGATGAAATTAAGACTATCTTTGCATTTGAATTTAAATGCTTACTAAAATTTCTAATAGTTAAAATACAGCCTAATACGTTAACGTTCAGAACTTCCAACATTTTTTCATGACTGTGGTCTTCATCAAATAAAGTTCCATATCCATTATTTATACCTGCATTACATATTAAATAATCAATGGGGCTAGTAATTTTGTTAGCTATATTTAAAATAGATTTTTCGTTAACAACATCCATTTCAAAAAATTTAACTTTTTCAGATTTAATTGCTAAAAGTTCTTTAGACCTCTGTTTATTTCTAAACGTTCCTATAACAGAAAAATTTTTTAATATACTCTCTTTCAACAATTCAAGGCCTATACCCCTATTAGCACCAGTTATCAATATAGTTTTTAAATTTTTCATAACTTAATATAAAATATTTATTAGAAAATTAGAACTATTGTTTAAAAAAAATAATAAAAAATTATTATTTATAAAGTCACATAAATAAATTATTAAGATAGGTTGCTTGAGAACAATTTTAACAATACAAGCTTTTATAAAAGGTGAATTATTTTATAAAGAATTATGGTTTTTTTACACTTTTGAGCTACAAAAAATGCTTTTATTTATATTTAACTGCATATGTACATTTTACACCTACAGCGCTTTTCTATGTTCCGTTAGCATAGCTCATAATCATATTTCCAACTCCAGCATTTTTAGATGACTTTCTTATACCTTTTCCTATTATTTTATGATTATCTTGATCGATACAATCACAGTAAAATTTAATATCATTATTTTCTTCTTCTATTATAACCATTCTTTGACACCTTCCCTTGCCATAGTTACCTAAATTATCTTCCCAGCTACCATAATTATTGAAGTTAATTGCTTCATTATTTAAATTAAGATTTATAACTTTTATCTCACTAAATCCAGAATATTTAAAACTCCATTCTAATGCTAAAGAATTAAAAGAGATCAAAAGTAGAAAAATAATTTATCTCATATTATGACTAATATTATATTTCTTAAAAATTATTAATCTTTTTAATTTATCCATTCTTCCTTTAAATTACAAACTTTATCTAAATTAATTGATCTTATTATTTAAATAATTAGATTGTTTACTGTTAATTTTACACTTAGTTATAGAATAAGAATATTCTTCTCCATGTTTTATAGCGTAGTTACAAGCTACTCCATTTAATATTGACCAATAACCTTCAGCAGCTAGTTGAATAGATTTACCTACTCCTAACTCTGAAACACCAATATTTCTCTCAATAGTCCACCATTTTTTTAGTTTTTTTTCGTCCTTTATCTCGCATACTCCATAAATTGCTAAATTTTTATTTACTGAATTTTGAGATTGGCCGACGCAATTGATAGAACCAAAATTACTAAAGTTATCTGTCCAGGACCCCTTCATATTCCATGTAGCATAATCACTGCCATCAGGTAAATTAAATAATGTAGAGTCAGTTTTATAGTGACTGCTGAGAATATATATGTCTTCGTTTGCAAATAATGTTTGATTTAAAAAAAATAAAACTGAGAATATTAAAATTTTCATTACATATCGTATACTTCTATTAGGATTATACAACTAAAAATTAAAACTATATAAAATAATTTATCATAGTTTAACTCTTCTTAGCCTAGATATGTATAAAATTAAATATTATAGAAGTATTATCTTAAATATTTTTCAGTTTTAAAAATATGATGACTCTTTTTCTTAATAATATTTATGCTACTATCTTGATAATATTATTTGGATAGCAGCTTTATTTAAAATATTTAAATGTTATTGATTTATATTTTTTATCTGTTCAAAAGCTTTTTCAGGTATATTGCATTTAGCTAATACTAAATAATTATCTTTATAATAAGATATGCTATAAATGCATTCTGATTTAATAATTGCATTAATACTTTGACTAGCATATGTAAAATACCAGCTACCTACTCCTTGGCTTAATTCATTATTTTTTCTTTTAGCTATGTTAAAAGCCTTAACATTTTCGTTAAATATAAACTCATTACTAGCTTTTAAGCTCTCTATTGCGTTTTTAATTGTATTTACTGAAACTATACTATTAAATTCTCCAAAGTTTCCAGCATTATCCTTAAAAGTACCCTCAAGTCTAAAAACCTTAAAATTGTCCTTATTAGAATAAATATGTTCTTTAATTATTAGCCTCTTCCCTTGAGACTCTATAACATATTCTTTAGAGTGGGATAGTAGAGCTAATAAAAAAAAGCTAATTACTATACAAAAATGCTTCATATTTAAATTATAACTTTCATCTCGTATCATACAACTAAATCTTAATAGTAAATATTAATTTTTAAATTTCTTTTTATATATTTTTTATGATGAGTTAATTATTATTGATATTGCCTTAAATCCATACCTAAAACTGGCATTCCCAAAAAAGTCCCATTATTACTTTCTGCGATTTCTTTCATAAGTGTGGCAAATCTATCATTGGTTCTGCCAGGAGATATAAATCCTATTCCATTTATTCTTATATTTTTTTTTGCACTTAATCTTTTTATAGTAGAAAATACAGGAGTGTAGCTTCCACCAGTAAATTCATCTCCAAATATATAAATAGATGTTTTATAGCTTTTGGACGTATATTTTTTTAATGCAACTTCTAAACCTTCTACTGGACTGCTGTTAGATGCACTATTCCAATTTTTTAATATACTCAAAATATTATTTCTTTTACTTGATGTATCTGGTATCCAATTATTTTCATATGCGCTTATTAAATGCAGCCCATTATCATTTAAAATTTGAAAGCCTTTTACTTTAGGGTGAATATTTAAAATATTAATTAATTCTTTAGTGACCTTGTTCCATATTGCTTTCATACTTCCTGAAGTATCTATTATAAATACAACATATTCACTATCAACTGGAATACCACCAACTTCTTTATCCTTTATATTAGAGCTTCCTACTTTATTATTTGCTTGAATAAGACTACTAGCAGCTAATTTAAGTGTATTTATACTATCTTCTTTTTCCTTATTAAGTAACGAAGTACTTTCTATCATTTTTTTAATATATTTTAGTTCGTTTTTTAGAGATTCTATACTTTGACTTTTATTATACAAATAATCATCAAATAATTTATTATCTCTTTTAAGCTTTTGGATATTTTGCTTTATAGTTAAGTCATTAATAATATTATTTTCTAATTCTTTTAAATCTAAATTGTCGTCAACTCTTGTATCTTCTTTTTTAATTACTAGTAAAATCAATATTATAGCACCAAATGCACACGATATTATATCCAAAAATGATAAAGAAAAAATTTCTATTTCTCTATTTCTTTTTTTCATGGCCAATCCTTAGAGGGAATAAATAATAACCCATTATTTTTTGATGTTAGTTTCCAAAAATTACTACTAGATTGCGGATCTCCTTCTAGGGGTAATAAAATAACATTAATTTTAATTGTAGATGTAATACTACTAAAGGTATTAATGCTTGATTGAAATAACCTTTCTCTGCAGTCACCGCTAATTTTTTTTGCATTTGCTATTATAGAGTTACATTTGCTAAAAAAATCCTGGTTAGATAACTTACTGCTTCCTTTTGTAGGCAATCCGTCTGTAATAATAAATATTTCATCTGGTTTAATGGCCATTTCTTCTATACTTTTTAAGGCTAAATGAAGGTTAGTAGCATCGCTTGGAACTATTTTATTCACTTCTGAAAAAAGTTTAGATAAACTTTTTGAGTTATTTTTATACCATATGTTCTGTCCTATAATCTCACTTGTATCTGAAAACTTTATTATGGAAACTTTGCTATTATCTGGCAATCTAGATAATAACCATTTTACTATTCTTAATGTTCTTTGCCATTTAGGCCCTTGCAGAATATTTTTTCTAGCTTGGGTTTTTCTCTTTATTATATCTATTAATTTTTCATCTGTCATAGATGCACTTGAGTCTAATAAAATTAAAATATTATTTCCTTTAATTTCAAGTCCAATCAAATACTCCTGCTGTGCTTTTCCATCTAAAGTAATTTTATCTGTAACTTTAGTAAGAGTTATTTTTTTAATATTTTTTTCTAACTGATTTACTTTATTTATATTATTTTTTTCTTTTTCTCTTTGCGTATTTAGGATATTTACATAATCTTCTATTCTTATTTTTAATTCCGTCTCTTTTAAAAGCATAGATTCTTTTATAGCTTTTAAGTTATTACTCTTTGCTGTTAATGTTGCTGCTTCTGTTTTTAATAACTCTATTTCTGAGCTTGGTTGATTTTGAACTTTTTCATTTAATTCATTGTTTGAGTTTTTTTTTACTAGTAAAAACATTAAAATGACAGCTCCTAATCCACAAGACATAATGTCTAAGAAAGCTAAATTAAATCCAATATTCCTTCTTTTATTGATAACCTTAAGTCCTGCTTATTCTATTTAATAAAAACTTTTCACTATATGATTGTATATTAATTAGTAAACTGTCTTCCATTTTTAATAATAAATGGAGCAGTAACATTAGTATTAGGCTTATTAACAATGCTACAAAAGTGGAATTAAAAGCTACTCCTAGACTTTGGGCCATGCCTGAAATATCTCCTGCTAATGCTTTATCAGCATTTGATAAGGCTTGTCCTATACCTCTAACAGTACCAACAAATCCTAAAGAGGGTATTGCCCAAATTAAATATCTTATCATGGTATTTTCACTATCTAGCTTTAAAGATAGATTGTTAACACTGACCGTAATAGCATCCGAGGTATTTTGCACATTATCAGTAATCATGTATCTTCTTAAACTAGATTTAAGTGTTACTATAAGGGGACTTGAGGAAATATCTAAAGGCAACTTTTCTAGCTCTAAAATTGCTTTTTCCCCCGACACTTTACTGCTTCCTATATCTTCTAAAAAGTCGACGTTAAATAAATATTTTTTAGAATTTAAGAGATAAATTTTATAAGAAATTAAGTAAAAACCTATTAAAGCTAAAATAATACAAATTTCCTGTTCCAAGTCTTTAATAATTATTAAAAAATGTCTAGGCAAACTTTCACCAAATTTCTCTGCATTATTCATTATAATTAATGCTTCTGGTCTTACTATAGCTTCAAAAAAAATGTGAACTAATACAGAAAGTAAAATACAAACTGAATAATGTATAAGCTTAAAGTCTTTCATAATATTATATATCAACTGGAAAGCTAGTTGGATTATTTAACGTAATATCTTGCTCCGTAGTAGTTGCATTAAAAGCACCTATATAAAACAAAATTATTACCATTAATTTTAAAAGTAGATTTCTATTTTTTATCATTCTTAAATTCCTTGCCATACAAATATCTTACTATTCTAAAACCTATATCTGCCTTTCTCAAAACCTCAGAGTCTCTATAAGAAGCTCTTATTTCCTGTAAAGTTGCTGATAGGTAACTTGAGCCTTTTACAACATGTCCTACACCTCTTTCAGGACCTGATGGATCATAGTATACCATATTATCTTTTTGCACAGAAACTAAATAATAGTCATGCACCCATTCTTTTACATTTCCAGTCATATCAAATAACCCTGAAATATCTTTGTTAAAAGAAGCAACAGGAGCTAAAAGTTTGTGGCTATCTTTATAGTTAGGTATATATAATTCCATAAGCCCTATAGTACTTTCATCAGCTAGATTTCCTGACATTTTGGGTATTGGTAAACTTTTTCCCCATGTAAATTTTGTAGTTTTATTTCTCTCTGCTTTTCTCGCTAGCCATTCCCATTCTGCCTCTGTAGGAAGCCTGTAACCATTACTTTGTAGGTTTGCTCCTATGTAGTTCTTGCTATTAAACAAATATACTGTATCTAAATTTTCCTTTTCACTTAACCAATTACAAAATCTGGCAGCTTCTATCCACGTAATATTGGAAACAGGAAATTCTTTTTTTTTTTTACTATAGTTTTTATTTTTATACATCATAAATTGCCCTACAGTTATTTCTGTTAAAGAAGCATAAAACTTTTTTCTTAATATAATATTTTTTATAAATTCATTTGCCCTTTGTCCTTTTTCGTGTCTAGGTGCGCCCATAACAAATTCTCCAGGATTAAAAAGTTTAAAGTTAATTCCTATAGAATTAGTATAGTTTCTTTTACTTAAGCGATTTAATCTTTCAATCTTTTTCTCAAGTTTAATGTCTATTAAAGAAGGCTCGTATGGCTTTGTTATTATGTCAGAACTATAGGTTACATACCCATCCTTTTTTATAAGAATTTTTTGTTTAAGGGTTTGTAATTTTATTTTTTTAGGAGTAACACCATATTCAATATCATTTATTAATATATTTGCTTTAGGTTCTGAAATTATATTTATCTCACCATATTCTTTTTCTAAAAGAAAGCTGATTTTTTTATTTTTATTATTAAAGAAGTAAAAATCCTTTTCTTGAGATTTATAGCCATTTTTCTTATAGGTTATTTTATATTTTTTTTTTGTATGTAGGTATAGTATCTTGTTTTTATCGGTTAGAGTATTATTTACAAATAAGTCTCCTGTACTAGGCTCTAGATTTAAATCAACCTTTATTTTATTTGTTTTAAGTTTATAAGTTTTATTTTGGATTAAGTTAGTATTGTCGATTTGAATCTCAGAATTAGTATTTTGGTAACCCTCTTTTTTTATTTCTAAATCATAAAGCCCTCCTGTCAATTCAAAGCTCAAAGGAGACTCCCCTATTTTATTTTGTTTAATAAAAATATTCGCTCCCTTTGGTATAGTAACTATATTAAGACTTCCAATTACTTTGATTAGTTTTAACTCATAATTTTTTTTATTAGTATCTTTTATTAAATTAATTTCTAATGAATTAGACAGATAAAATTTGTTTTTAAGTTTTATCTTATAGACTCCTGGTATAACTTCTAGTTTTAGGATTCTATTATTTGAAATTAATTTATCATCTAAAAACCAATTATTTTCTCCAAATTCTGTATTAGAACTAATAGTAATATTAGTATTTTTTATTTTTAATTTTATATCAACACTATTTATGTCTTTATATAAAAAGCTGTTTTCAAAATCCTGATACCCTTCAGAAGATACTATAATAGTAATACTTTTTGATAAAAAAAGAATCCTATTAAACAAAACCAAACCTTTACCTTTAACAAAATCTATATAATAAGATTGTACATTAGGGGTAAATTTTATTCTTTTTGAATTAAGAAAAAAATAACTAATCGCAAAAATAAGAAAAGCAATAATAATTAAAAAGATAACTTTTAAAAAAAAACTCTGTTGTCTCTTTTTAGCAATCTTTATTTTAGTATTATATTGGTTCATAGCAAATTATTTCTAAAAAGACTTTCTTTTCTTCTATAGATATTATCTTATTGATTAAAATAGTTTTATAGCCGGCCCTTTTTCCTTCAAAGGTATATAGGCCAGGCTTTAATTTTAAATCCTTAGAAAAGACCTTTCCTATTACACCAACTTTTCTCAATATTATTTCAGTATTACGATCAGATATAATGTTAACAATTGCAGGTTCATTAACTAAGTTTATATTTTTCATTAATAAAGAAGATTGATACAAAAGCTTTTTACTATTAGCTTTGTACATTTTAGCATTATCTAATGATATATTGGCTGAACTAAGATTATTATTTTTTGTTAACAACATGGGGTTATTATTAAAAACTATCATTTCTCTAATTAGTCTATTAGTTTCTTTTGCTATCTTTATACCTTTTACAGCTGAATAGTTAGTGTTATCTATAGATAGTATTTCATTGTATTTTGCTTCGACCAATTCCCATTTTTCATCTAATATCAATTGCTTAACCTCAGTATTTAGCTTTTTAATTTTATTTTTCTTTTCTAATGTAATAATTTCTTTCTTTAATGATAATATGGCTTTATTTTCAGGAAATATTTTGTTAGCAATATTGAGTTTTATTCTTGCACTTTTAGTGTTATTTTCACTAAGCGAAATTCTTATTTCCTTAATTAAATTATTAAAATTCTGTTTTTTAAGAGCATGCTTTAATTGATTTAGTCTTAAATCATATTTAGTTATAAGCTTATCTGCCTTTTTTATTTTATTAATTAAACTTAATTCTAGAATAAGATTTTCTTTTATACTAGCTTCTAAAATTTGATTTTCTAATTTAATAATACTAGCAATATTCATAATTTTATTTTTTAAAATAAGCATATTATCATTCTCAGGAAAGTATTTTTCAGCTTCATTTATAAATACTTTTGCTTTTTTACTTTCTCTATTATCGTATGCTATTTTAGCACTATTAAGATTTTCTTTATAAGCTTTATTAAATTCTGTGTTAATTAAATTAAATTTTTTCTTTAATTCTATAATATTTTTGTAAGCTATATCATATGAAGTATTGGAAAATTCTTCTAACGATTTATTTTTTAGATTTATAAGATTCTTAGATTGATTAGGAAACAAAACAAAGATATTTTTGTTAGATAGTAATTCTTTTGAGATATCATTATAATCTTTTAGAGCAACTTGAAACAAATTCTTAATATTACACGAGCTATCTTCTAATTTATATTTATTACAGTCTTCTTTAAGGTTTATTTCTATTTGTTGTAAATAAGTTTTGGAAATAGGTGTAGTATTTTCTTTATTAAATGCCTTTTCAGATAGGTCTGTTTGAATTTCTTGAAAATCTTTTTTCATTAAAAAAAGATTATTAATATAAATTTGGAAGTTTTCTTTAAATATTAAATAAACACCAAAAATTACTATAATAAAAAAAGAAATTATAAAATACCTAAAATAAGTATTATTTTTATTTTCTTGCTTAGACTTTTCTATTAAAACTTTAGTCTTAAAATCTGCAGACATATTTAAAGTTGAATATTAGGTGTTTTTTCTAATTCATACATTTTTTTTAGAAAGTTTCTCCATTCTAGAAATTGTTGCTTAGCATTTCCTGATAACTCTATAGTTTTATTTTCGAATTCTATTATATTTGGAGCAAGTTCAGCATCTATAGAGTAACCTAGTTCTTCAATTGAGTCTCGATGCATTTTAGCTTCAGCTTTATATTTTGCTGCATCTTCAAATAATTTTCCTCCTAGAGTAAGTAAACCTACTTCATTTGTATAATCATCGTTATTATTAGGAGAGCTTGCTGAGGCTACAGCTGCAGCTATAGATAATACACCTAATACTCCTCTACCTATAGCTTTTGTCTTGGCTTTTTTTTCCGCCACTATCTCGTTATAACTTTGGCTTTGCCATAAGATGTAACTTTGATTTGAAGAATTTACAAATTTATTATAATGTGATTGCAGACTATCTATAAATAACTGTTCTCTTATCATTATAGAGTTTACTCTCTGCCACATAGGATCATTATCACTAGGAAGTCCAGTCAGTGTATATTTATTACTGCTCTTTTTAAGGTAGGATGTAAAACTTTCGGAAGAGAATTCCGTTCCAAATCTAAGCTTACTGATATTTACTAATGTATCTACTTCTCGTTCATCTAACTTTTTTAATCTTTCAACAATTTTTAATGCAACCTCATTAAATAATTTATCATAAGCATCATTATTTTTAGTTCTAGAGCTACTATAATGAGTATGTTTAATTTTCTTTGAAAATTTTTTATCCATCAGTTTTTTACCTGATGTATCAATTACTTTTATTTTAATATTAACTTTTTGACCATTAGACTCTATTATTTTTCCAATTATATAAATTTGTCCAGATGCACTAGTATTAGGAGTTACTCTTACTGCCCCAACCTTGTTAGTAGTCTCTAGAGCATTTTTAAGTTTAACTGCAAATCTTTTAGACTCAAAATTTCTTAATTCTTGAAAAACCTCTTTATTATCTTTTATTCCTGGATCAAAAGCAGGAATAATAATATTTAGTTTCCTAGTGGGATTAAAGGTTTCATTATATTGTTCAACTTGATTATCATTTTCTTCTTTAAAAATTTCCCCCACATCACTATCACTATTATTAGAGTTGATTAGTTTTTCTTTAGCGTTATTAAAGTAATTTTTTCCAGAACTTACACAAGCATTTAAAAAAATTAATATAAAAAGAAATGATAATATTTTTTTAAAAAATTGGAGCATGTTTAATCCTTTTGTGGTATTCCCTTATACTTTCTGTATTCATTCCAAAGTCTTTTTTTCTTTTCTGGGTCTTTTTCATTGATAGCGGCAAGTTTAATCTGTTTTTCTAATACGCTATCATTATCATCTTCTGGTATATCTTTTGGAACTATACTATTAGTTTCTCTTTTTTCTAATGTATTTATATTTTTAATTTTTTTTGAACCTAGGATATTTTCATTAGTATTTAAACTAGAGATACTTTCTGTTTGCTTGTTATTAATTTCAGTACCAGATAATTCAGAACTTGCAATAGAGTCTATAAATGGTGCATTTAAAAAATTTTTATTATTTAAATAATTATCAGTGTTATTATCTGAATAATATTCTTTATAATCATCTTCTATTAATTGGTTGTCTGTATCTTTTATTTTCGCTTCCTTCTTCGATAATTGGTTGTCTGTATCTTTGGATTTATTTTCCTTCTCAGATAATTCGGCT
>MDTB01034238.1_pt1 | contig 20715 bp, 19 predicted proteins | sample 811161 | NCBI WGS metagenome assembly MDTB01 (sample SAMN05326650, study PRJNA326480) | marine metagenome | isolation source: seawater | place: Mediterranean Sea | collected 2009
AGTTTCATCATTTGACCTAATCATTACTGGATAATACCCAGAGGTATCTCTGAGCGTTCGCTCAAGCTCTTTTGCAATTAAAAGAGTTACGTCTTTTTCAAGTATATTATTTGGACCCACTGCTCCAGGATATTTCCCTCCGTGGCCAGCATCAATAGCGATAACAATATCTCTAATGCTATTTTCTAAATTTTTTATTCTTTTTGTAACTAAGGTAAGCATTACTCCATTTTTAGTTTGAATTTGAGTTGGCTTTTCCCAAAAAATATTTTCATATAGATCAATGACTATTCTTGAAGTATCCCCATCTGATATTGATCTTATTTTTTTAATTGGATAGTTATAGGAAATATTAATATCCTCTTTTAATTTTGTGTCGTAAATATCCAGCACCAATCTAGATGGGGTATTTAATGAATATGATTTTACTAAAGAGACTTTTTCTAACAAAAAAGATATTTCAACACTCTTGTCATCCTTTTCAATTACTTCATTAAAAGTTAGTTCATTTGAATTAACAAAAGAAATAAATAAAAAGCTTATTAAAGATAATCTATACATTATTTTTATCTAATCCCAAAAATATATTATTTTTAATATTAAAACTTGCTTCTCGAGATTTATCTAGATGTTCTAAGTTTATTTTCATATCATATGGTCTTGGTTCTTTTAGTCTTTCCGGCCACTCAATAATTATAATTTTCTTTCCATTTATTTTTCGATCTAAATTAAAAATTAATATGTCCTCAGCTTCATTTGTTCGATACAAATCAATATGCAGAAACAGCAAGTTATTAAATTCGTACTCTTCGCATAAAGTATAGGTTGGACTTTTTACGTTTCTGCTCCATCCAGAATTTTTTAGGATTGATTTAGTAAGAAATGTTTTCCCAGTTCCCAGATCTCCATTAAGATGGATTTCAATAACATCAAAACTGGATTTCAATAATATATTTGCAATATTCTTACCCAGAATATTTGTCGCTGAATCATCTTTAAGTATCAAATTATTCATTTAAAAGATCTCTCGATATTGATATTAGAGATGAGGCATTTAAACCAATTTCACCTGTAGCTTGTTTAAATATTTTTCCTGCTCTTGAGTGAACTGCAACAGCAAGAATGCAACTATCGAGGATTCCCATGCCCTGTGCAATCAATGATGACAAGATACCTGCTAGCACATCACCAGTTCCTCCAGATGCAAGCTCAGGACCTCCTTCAGAACAAATAAAAATTCCATCTCTATCATTTGAAGCTATCAAAGTTCCATTACCTTTTAGTATCACGTGTGCATTATATTTTTTTGCAATGTTCTTTATAGAACTAACTCGATCTTTTTGAACTTCTTCAGCACTAATATTAAGAAGTTCACCTGCCTCGCCTGGATGCGGCGTTAATACTAAATTTTCAAATTTACAACATTCTTTTTTATAAAAATCCTCAAAAAAATTAAGGACTCCAGCATCTAAAATTACATTTTTAAAATTGACTGTTTTAAGGCAATTCTGAAAAGCATTATATGCCCACTTATCATTTTTCAGCCCTGGACCAAAAAGAAGTGTATCAATTTTTTGCATTGATAAATCGCTATCAATTCCTGAGCACATCACTTCAGGGTTTCTTTCTAGGCTTGCTTGAATATTTGTACTGTGCGTTTGAAGATTTATAAGACCAGCTCCACAATATAAAGCTGCTTCAGACGAAAGAATTGCAGCTCCGCCCATTCCTTCAGAGCCCCCAACTACAAGCAATCTCCCAAAATCTCCTTTATGTGAATTCTCATCCCTTTTAGGAACCTTTATTTTAATTGAATCAAAATTAAATTCATTCATACAAGAATATTATTTTTTAATTATGCCCAATCTATCTGAATGGAAAGATCCAATATAAATATTTTCATTAATTGGGACTGCAACTGTAGGCAATCCAAAAACAGTTTTACTATAAGAGTATATATTTTTTGATTCCAAAGATTCCTTATTTAATTCATGAATTGAAAAAGGAAGTGAGCATGCAACTCTATCCACACAATCTCCCGCATCATTTGGCTGAAAGTTTAATGCAGTTATCCATATCGATTCATTCTTAATAAATGGATTATCAGGTGATTGAATAAAGGCGCTACCAATTTTTGTGCTTGATGATAGATCAAAAGCTGTGAGATTGTCTCCTTGGTTGTAGCTTATATAGATAATATTTTTATCTTCTTCTAAAACAATTCCATTTGGACCACTTCCATCTGAATTAGGCACTTTAGAAAAAGAGTTGTTTTCCCATTTCACTAAATATCCAGAGTTACTTTTTAACAAAGAAGTTATAAGCCATTTATTCATTGTTATGTCTCTTTCATACATGTGAGTAGCATAAAAACTTCCATCTTTTTTAAGGCTTATATCATTGAAATACAGATTATCTGGAACATTGACACAACCCCTCCAATAAAATTTCCACGCATCATTTTCTTTTAGCAACTCAAACATCTCCACAGTTTCATATGGATAATGACTAATTACACCAAGCTGATATCTTCCATCATTTCTTTTTATTAGATCTATTCCATGTGGCCCATAATTATCTGAGTTTTCTCTTTTGCAAGTTAAATCACCCCATATATTTTTTTCAATAGAAATTATTGGAACTATTCTCTCATTTGTTGCTAGATTCATAAGTGCAAAATAGCCAGGTTCGATTTCTACATAGGGCCCAACACCTCCCATTTCAGAAATTAGCAAATATTCTTCATCTGGAGTTATAACAATATCTTCAGGATTTTTAAAACCACAAACTAATTGTATTTCAAGATCAGATTCACATGCACTAATGTCTTTTTGTGGCCCAATATAATCTGACAATACTATTAAAAAAGATATAAAGATAAAAAATATTGAGAAGGGGATAGATATTTTGAAATAATTATTCATGTATAAAGATAATAATTTCTTTACAGAATCAAGAAAAAATATAACTACAAGACCTCTTATTGCTAAAACAATACCCAACGTAAGAGTGGTTATTGCCCATACTCTTTCATACCAGAATTCATTTTGAACACCAAAATAAATACATAAACAACCAATAAGAAAAGTAAAGCTACCAGTTTTTATTAAACTAGTTGAATTTAAAACCCATTTGCCAATGATGCTTGTGAAAGGCTTAATCAGAATTAGTATTGAAAGAAGTAAAAAAAAGAAAAAGTAAAAGTAATTCATTTAAAACCTAAAATAAACGTTTTTTGATTATATCAATAATCTCTAAAGGTTTATCTAGAGGCACATGATGCGCAGCTTCATCAACTTTCTTAAAATCCATAATATCCGAATACATATTTTTTATATTTGGCAATATATTTCCACTCATCAATAAACTTTCAGCACCATAAATAAATAAAGTTGGGCAGTTGAAGCTAAATTTGTAGCCAAAAAGTCTTTCAAGACTATTGAACATTAAGTCATCAAATTTCCATCGCCATCCGTCTTGAGTTTCTTTTACAGAATATTCTGCAATATATCGGAGAAACCAGGTGTTATGACACGTTTGTTCTGGCATTAGTCTAAAGCGTTCCAATATAGTTATTTTCTCAGGATAATGTTTTATCTTCCTTAGTGGCCCACCTTCATGCTGAGAAGGATCGTAATCTGGAGGCCTTATAAAAGTATCTATCATTATTAAGCTTGTAACTAAATTCTTATTTTCTGATGCAACATATGCAGCAACTTGGCCGCCAAGAGAATGACCCACTATATAAATATTTTCGATGTTCATCTCAATTTTTTCCTTATCAATAATTGAAAAGATACACTTTCCAAAGTCTGTAATGCTATATGTATCTCTGAAATCTGAGTCTCCCATACCAGGAAGATCTACTGCTATTACATTTGATTCATTTAAAAATTGCGGTGCAATAGGATCCCACCATTTTTTATGTGCGCCAGTACCATGAATGAAAATTAGAAGATTAGTTGAGTTATTTTTAGAAACCCATTTTGAATAGGATATTTTTCCATCTTTATCATTTATAGATTGTTCAGAGGGCTTAATATTAATTGATTCTTTGAACCAAGTGGGAGCATTTGATATATCATTTTTAAGATTGTCAGTAATCGTCATAGGAAGTATTCTAAGCTATATCAAGAAGATTTATGAATAATATTTTAATACCAGCTGCGACTGTTTTGGTTCTTAGGGATTCTAAACAAGGAATGGAAGTTTTGATGGTCAAGAGATCTAAAAGACCTCCCTTTGGCAATCTTTATGTATTCCCAGGAGGAAAAATTGATGATCATGATCATTCTAGTGATTATGATAATTATTGTGATCGTCTAGATGATGTTTCAGCCTCAGACAAACTTGGCATAAAAGATGGAGCTTTGAGTTATTGGATTGCTTGTATAAGGGAGTGCTTTGAGGAGGTTGGCATATTAATGGCAAGAAAGAAATCAGGAGAGTATCTAAATCTTAATGGAGACGACAAAAAAAAATATGATATCTACAGGAAAAAATTAATCAATAATGAAATAAATTTATCTGACATTTGTAAAAAAGAAGAGTTAATTTTAACAACTAATAACATTACTCCACTATCACATTGGATAACACCTAATATAGAAGCAAAAAGATTCGATACAAGATTTTTTATAGCATATCTTCCAAAGAATCAGACTGAAAGTCATGATGGAGAAGAACTAACACATAGCTTGTGGATTAATCCTAAAATAGCTTTAGAAAAAGCTTTCGCTGGAGAAATGCCAATGATTATGCCAACGATTAAAAACCTAGAATCTTGTTTAGAATTTTTTAATGCAAAGGATATGCTTGACCATCAAATAAAGTTAAAAAAAGAAGATATACCATCGATACTACCAAAATTTTTTAAAGAAAATGGTAATTGGGTTGGGCTTCTCCCAGGAGATGAAGGATATGATGATCACTAATGGTTAGTTTATTAAAAAAAATAACAGCTCCAAACGGTGGAGTTTTTACTGGAAAAGGAACAAATACGTATTTAATTGGAAAGGATGAAATTACAGTTGTAGATCCTGGACCTAATATTCCTGAGCATATTGAAAATATCATCAATCATGGCAATGGAAGAATTAAACAAATTTTGGTTACACATACACACACTGATCATTCACCAGCAGCACTGCCTTTATCAAAAGAACTAGAGATACCTATGTATGGCAGACTTGTAGATGGAAAATCTGATTGGGAAGATGAAACTTTTAAACCTCACAAAATTTTAAATCATGGAGATATTATTGAATCTCAAGAATATTCGATCGAAGTCATTCATACACCAGGACATGCTAGCAATCATTTATGTTTTTATTTAAAGAAGCAAAAATGTTTGTTAACTGGAGACCATATAATGGATGGATCTACGGTCGTTATTGCTCCACCTGATGGCAACATGCGAGACTATTTAAATTCACTTCAATTACTTAAACAATATGATATAGATTGCTTTGCACCTGGCCACGGTAATTTTATGGATAACCCAAACAAAACTATTGATTCAATAACTAGGCACAGACTAGCAAGAGAAGCCAAAGTACTAAGAAATATAAAAAATCATGGAAGTCAAAAGATAGATGATTTATTAAAACATGTATATTCAGATGTTAATGAAGTTTTGTTTCCTATTGCTAAAATGAGTCTTTTAGCTCACCTTGAAAAATTAATAGAGGATAGAGTTGTTGTTTTTGAGAATGAAATCTACTCCTTATCTTGACCTTTCTTTTTAATAAGCTTTTCTAACTTATCAAGATCAAATTCATCTGACGTATTAGATTTAATAAGATTGATCTCATTATTATCCCTTTCTTTTAAATCAACTTTCATACTATTGCTTTTTTCAGCCCTCTCAATTGCAACTTTTTTTAACTCTGATTCCATACAATCATACTGATCAGTAACTTCTTGAGTTTGACGATCTATTTTATCTAGCCTCACAGGCACTGGTTGATGATGCATTGGTTTTTGAAGACAAGTTATAGACGCTCTTCCTACAATTGGGTCATTAGCTATTATCTTTTCATATGAACCATCTTTTGGCGTTACCTTGCAACCAACCAACACAAATATACTTAAAATTAAAAAAACATTTTTCATAAGCTTTGTTTATTATTAACTAAATCATCTACAACCAATGGATCTGCGAGAGTTGTTGTATCGCCAAGATTTTTAAAGTCTCCTTCAGCTATCTTTCGTAAGATTCTTCTCATAATTTTACCGGATCTTGTTTTTGGTAGAGCAGGGGCATTCTGTAATAAATCTGGCTTTGCAATAGGGCCTATTTCACTTGAAACAAATTTTATCAATTCCTTTCTAAGATCTTCACTAAAAACTTCTCCTGTCATTAATGTAACGAATGCATATATTCCTTGTCCTTTTATAGGATGTTCTATTCCCACAACCGCAGCTTCAGCAACTTTATTATGAAGGACAAGAGCACTTTCAATCTCTGCTGTACCAAGTCTGTGCCCTGAAACATTCAAAACATCATCGACACGACCAGTTATCCAGTAATAACCATCTTCATCTCTTTTAGCACCATCTCCAGTAAAATAAATGTTTTGATATGTCTCAAAATATGTAGATATCATTCTTTGATGATCGCCATAAACAGTTCTAATTTGACTAGGCCAAGACTTTTCTATGACTAAATTTCCAGCATTATTTCCATTCAGTTTTTTTCCTTCTTCATCAAATAATGCAGGCTGTACTCCAAAGAAAGGAAGAGTTGCTGATCCTGGTTTTGATGGAGTTATCCCAGCGATTGGAGAAATTAGAACAGAACCAGTTTCTGTTTGCCACCATGTATCTAAGACATCGCATGCAGAATTCCCAACTATGTCAAAGTACCATTGCCATGCTTCTGGATTAATAGGTTCTCCAACCGTTCCTAAGACTCTTAAACTTTTTCGGCTAGTTTTTAAAACTGGTTCGTTGCCTTGAGCCATTAAGGCTCTTATTGCTGTTGGAGCAGTATAGAATACGCTCACATTATATTTGTCGCATATTTCCCAACATCTTGAGGAGCTTGGATATGTAGGAATACCTTCAAACATAACTGTTGTAGTTCCATTTGAAAGTGGACCATAAAGAATATAAGTATGACCAGTTATCCAACCAATGTCTGCGGTACACCAATATATATCTGACTCTTTAATACCAAATAAATATTTGAAACTTATATGAGCTCCAAGCAGATATCCAGCAGTGGTATGAAGGACGCCTTTTGGTTTTCCGGTTGATCCTGATGTATACAATATAAATAGTGGATCCTCGGAATCCATAGGCTCAGGTTCACAAATATTTGAAACCTTATCTCTAATTTCCTCGTACCAAACATCTCTAGCTTCATTCCATTTAATTACACCATTTGTTCTTTTTATAACTAAAGTTTTGTTTACATCAGGACATTTTTTTAAAGCTTCATCAACATTAGCCTTAAGAGGTATTTTTTTACCTCCTCTAATTCCTTCATCAGCAGTAATTACTAATTCACAATTAGCATCTAAGATACGATCTTTTAAAGACTCAGGTGAAAAACCCCCAAAAACAACTGAATGAATTGCACCAATTCTTGTGCAAGCTAACATTGCAAAAGCTGCTTCAGGAATCATTGGCATATAGATACAAACTTTGGAGCCTTTTTTTATGTCGAGGGATTTAAGAACATTTGCAAATTTACATACTTCTTCAAATAATTCTGCAAATGTAAATTGTTTAGTTTCTTCAGAATTATCACCTTCCCAAATAAGAGCAACTTTATTTGCTGAATGAGGCAAGTGACGATCAATACAGTTCAAACTTATATTTGTTTTACCTCCTTCAAACCATTTAGCATTTGAGAATTCTCCACTATGGGTGGTATCAAAGCCCTTAATCCATGAAATATTTTCTTGGGCAAGATCCTTAAAAAAAACATCAGGATTTTCGATTGATTTTTTATATAAAGCCTTATATTCCTCAAAATCTTTTATATGCGGATTTTCTGATTTAGGTTTTATCACTCTTGTTTTTATTTAATTTAAATAATTGAAGGCTGTGGATTTACAAAATTAATGCCTTTAGGATTAGACATAATCATTGTTACAAGATTCTCATAATCTGATTCATTGGATTCTAGGTCAATGTCAGCAGCATTAATTATTAAAAGCGGTGCTGATTTATAATCTAAAAAGAATCTAGAATATGCATCATTTAGTTTCTCAAGGTAATCTAACGTTAGATATTGTTCATTAATATTTCCTCGTTTAGTTATTCTTTCTTTTAAAATTTCTATTGGCGCTTGAAGGTATATAACTAAATCTGGTGAAGGAGCATCTAGTGTTATATGTTCATAAACTTTGTTGTATAGACCTAATTCTTCGTTTGAAAGAGTAACTTCCGCAAACAATCTATCTTTCTCAATCAAAAAATCTGCGACACGAACGTTCTCAAAAAGACTTCTCTGTTTTAGATCTTGTATTTGTTGCATCCTTTGAAAGAGAAAAAATAACTGAGTAGCAAGGGCAGATTGTTCAGGGTTTCTATAAAAATTTTTTAAGAATGGATTTTCCGCTGGCTGCTCTAAAAAAGCATCATAATTGAACGTTTTTGCTACTTTATTTGCAAGGGTTGTTTTACCAACACCTATGGGACCCTCAATGGCAATATATTTCGGTAGTGGTACTTCGTTTAAAGCTGGTTTCATAATCTACTATTCTTACTTATAGATTATATTAACTCTTCCTGGAAACCAAATTTTTTAAAAGAATTTTCTTCACTAACTTCATTAAGATGTAATATTTGCTGTTTCTGAGAAGCAGAATTGTTTTTTTGAAACTTTGTCCACCAATCACCTAAATTACTTTGACAGTTAGAAGCTCTCTCTCGAATAAGAAGAAAATCATAAGCAGCTCTAAACCTAGGATGTTTGAAAGTTTTATAAGGCTGTTTTCCAATTCTGCTATGTAGTTTAAGTTGAAGAACCCAAATATCTTTTATGTAGCTATGAAATTTTCTAGGAATTGCAGTAATTTTCTGTTGATTCCTAAGAATTTGATCCATGGATCTAAAGAATTTTCTTAAGTTTATTTCTTTATCACCTCTAGATTTCTTTAGAAGCTCAGGCCAGAGCATAGCAGCAATTAAGAATCCAGGTGTTACAGATTGATCATTCTTAACTCTTTTGTCAGTATTTTTTAGTGCTTCTTTTATTAAATTTTGTGAAAAATGAGAGTTGCTTGGACTAGTTAAAATCAAATATTTATTTAAATTAAAAGACACTAGTTTATTAAAGTTTTTTTCAGCTATACCACTAAGAAAAATCTTACAAAACTCATCAAACATTCTGGCATTAGATATATTGTCTAACAGATAACCTTTTTTATATATTGCGCTTTTGACGTCTCTATCTATTTTAAAACTTAGTTTATTGCTAAATCTAATTGCTCTAAGGCTTCTAACAGGATCCTCAGAAAATCGTTTCATTGGATCTCCTATAGATACAATTTTTTTATTTTTTATATGGGCAATGCCAGAATTATGATCTTCAATTTTTCCTGAAGTAGGACAATAGTAAAGCGCATTAATAGTAAAATCTCTTCTAAAAGTATCTTGTTCCAATGTACCCCAGATATTATCTCGCAAAATCTTTCCAGACTGATCAGTAACTAAATTTCCTTCATTTGCCTCATCATCTCCAGATCTAAAAGTGGCAACCTCAATCAACTCTGATCTATTAAAAATATGAACTAATTTAAATCTTCTTCCAATTATCCTTGACGCTTTAAAAGTATTTCTTATTTCGTTTGGCGTTGCATTTGTAGCAATATCAAAATCTTTTGGAGTAATGCCGCACAACAGATCTCTAACGCATCCGCCTACTAAATATGCTTGAAAGTTATTTTTTTGGAGGTCTTCTACAATTGATATTGCAAATTTGCTTATTTTTTTATTGTCTATCAAATTATTTTATGTTCAAGAAATATTACCCATTTAATTGTTTCTCTTTAATTTCATCTAATGTCTTACAATCAATACAATGGGTTGCTGTTGGTCTCGCCTCTAATCTTTTGATACCAATTTCATCGCCGCATGAATCACACCAGCCATAATCATCTTGTTTAATTTTCTCTATTGAAATAGCTATTTTGTTAATTAACTTTCTTTCTCTGTCTCTTGTTCTTAATTCAAAAGCAAATTCTTCTTCTTGGGAAGCTCTGTCAATCGGATCGGCATATGTTTCACCCTTTGTTTTTAAATGAGCAAAAGTTTTTTGCATTTCTTCCTTAAGGTGTTCTTTCCATAAAAGAAGCACAGCAATAAAGTGCTTTTTCATAGCAGCACTCATATATTTTTCATTTTTCTTTGGCTTATAAGGAGCGATCTTTGATTTATCGTTAGCAATTTTTGCAACGACTTTCTTTTTAACAACTTTTTTTACTTGAATTTTTTTCTTAGCTGGAGCCTTCTTTGGTGAAGTTTTTTTTAAAACAGGCTTCTTTGTTTTTGTTATTTTCTTTTTTATAGCTTTTTTAGCAGGCATGTGTTCTCACAAGTTTTTTAGGGTGGAGAAAATATCAGATACTAAGGAAATAAGCTAGCTTTTTCTTAATTTATTTGAAACTTCTTCATAACCTTTAGGGGTCAGCCTTGGCCCAAATGTTTGAACCACTTTGGACGAAGCATAATTACTGAACTCTGCACATGCTTCAATATCATTCCCATTTAGGTATGCATGCATAAATGAACCAGCAAACATATCACCGGCTCCATTAGTATCCAAAGGATCAATTTTGATTGCAGGTGAAAAAATTTCATTACCATCTTTGATTACAACACTTCCTTCAGAACCTTTTGTAATAGCGATCATGTATTTTTGATTTTTATAAAATTCTATTGCTTCTTCAAGGCTTTCGGTTCCAGCAAACGCAATAGCTTCATCATCATTACAAAATACCATGTCAATACCATAAGATTCTATTTCTTTAAACTTATCTCTAAAGCCATGAACAATACCTGCATCAGATAATGATAATGCCTTTAATGTTTTTTCATTATCAATATTTTTAAGAACAGAAGTAACAGCATTAAAGTTTTCATCACTAGTTACCATATAACCCTCGATATAAAATATTTTTGAATTTTGAACTGCATCATAATCTATATCTTTTGGCCCAAGAAACGCACTTATGCCTAACATACTGCTCATGGTTCTTTTAGCATCAGGTGTTACAAATATTAAACATTTTCCAGTAGGCATATCAGATTCTTCTTTGCTTACTCCAATATGCTTAACTCCAGCCATTTGAAGATTGTCGAGATATTTTTTTCCATCGACGTCATCAGCCACTCTGCAAACATGATGACAGCTTGATCCATAGTTTGCTGCCGCAACGAGCGAATTAGTTGCTGATCCCCCACAGTCTGAAACAGAATTAACACCCATTTCTTCCAGTTTTTTTATTATTGGAGCGTGCTCTTCTGCAGATGCAAGAGTCATAGAATCCGCCTCTAAACCAATTTCATTTAAAAAAGAGTGATCCACCATATATTGTGTATCTACTAAAGCATTACCTAAAGCGCTGATATCATATTTCATTCTTATATTCCTTCTTTTAATATTTTTCTAACTATCTTAATTGTATTATTAATTTCTTTATTAGTGTGTTTTGTTGATATAAAACCTGCTTCAAATTTTGAAGGGGCAAAATATATACCATTTTGAATTGCTGAGTTGAGAAAACTTTTAAAGTAATTATCATTTGTATCAATAACGTCATTAAGGTTTTTAGGTAACTTTTTGGAGAAGAAGAATCCAAACATTCCTCCAATTTGATTTGTTGAGAATGGAATTTTATTAACTTTGAACAATTCATTCATACCTTTTAGTAGGTTGCTTGCTTTATTTTCTAGTGATTTATATGGATCATTTTTAACAAGGAGTTTAATTAAAGAATATCCTGCTGCCATTGCAAGAGGATTTCCTGACAATGTACCTGCCTGATAAACAGGACCATTTGGGGCAAGACAATCCATAATGTCTTCCCTGCCTCCAAATGCACCAACTGGAAGCCCACCCCCAATAACTTTTCCAAGCGTGGTTATATCAGGCTTAATACCATAGATTTCTTGAGCACCACCAAGAGAAACCCTAAACCCGGTCATAACCTCATCAAAAATTAGCAAAGAATTATTTTCATTAGTTTTTTTTCTCAACAATTTTAAAAAAGATTTGTCACTGGGTATAAAACCCATATTGCCAGCAATTGGTTCTATTATTACTGCAGCCAGATCATCTTTTACTTTTTCAAATGCATCTAGGAAATCTTCCTTATTATTGAATTCACAACTTATAGTTTGCTTAGCTAGTTGTTTTGGAATTCCTGGAGAATCTGGTAATCCAAATGTAGAGACGCCGGAGCCTGCTTTAATAAGAAGTGAGTCGACATGACCATGATAACAACCATCAAACTTAATAATTTTGTTTCTACCCGTGAAGCCTCTTGCTAATCTAATAGCGCTCATAGTTGCCTCGGTTCCAGAATTGACCATTCTTATTTTTTGGATAGACGGAACACAATCTTTAATAAGTTCTGCTGTTTTTGATTCGAGGCTTGTTGGAGCACCATAACTTGTTCCTAATTGAAGCTGCTTAGTTATAGAATTAATTATTTGTTTATTAGAATGACCTAAAATCATAGGGCCCCATGAACCAATATAATCTATGTATTTGTTGTCATCGGCATCAAAAACATATGCTCCTTTTGCTTTTTTAAAAAATATAGGATTGCCACCAATATTTTTAAAAGCCCTTACAGGAGAATTTACTCCACCAGGCATATGCAACTTAGCTTCTTTAAAAAGCTTTATTGAGTTTTTAATTTTATTTGTCATCTAGATATTTTTAGCGAAGTTTTTAACTTTATCCCAATCTGTAAATTCATATTTCTTTGAAGTATCAGTAGGACCTTTAGTGATCAACATAATAAATTTAATTGCGTATTTATCAAGAAATTTATATTTTGGGTAATCAATTTTACCAGCAAAAACTTCAACTTTGTTTGGAATCCAGGTTGTAGAATTTAAGAACTTTTGCACATAAGGGTTTGTATTAGGTGTATTTTTTTCAGCTTTTCTGGCAACAACGTTAACTGAAAAAAAAGCATTTTCTTTTTCACTAATTACTTCAATATTAGATTCAATAAAATCAAATAACTTCGTCCTATATTTACCATATCGTATGCTCGCACCAATGATAATTTTTTCATAGTTTTGTATTTCTGGATTATCATCAACTGAAAAAATATCCGAATCTCCAATCATATGACCTGCAATTTTTTCACAAATTTCTTTAGTGTGACCATCGACAGATGAATAAATTATTATAGATTTTTGCATTAATTCTCTTTATTAAATGGATTGCTTGAAAAAAATTATTTTAAGCATAACTATATTTTATACTGATATTAAAATTATAATGTTCTGATATGAAAAAATATTTTTTATTTACAATATTGATTTCAAGTCTCAATACCTTCTCAGCAGTTGAGATAGAAGATTGTGCATCAATTGAATCAGATATTAAAAGATTAGCATGTTATGACTATTTAGTTACAGGAGTATCTAAATCATCTAATGAAATAGATGTGACAGAAGCCTCCACCTCTGAAGAAAAAACTGAAGCTACTGCTAATTCTAGATCTAGCTTTGGTTTTTCCAGAAGACAAATGAGTCAATCTAATGAAAAAAGTCCAAAAAATTCACTTTCTTCAGCTATCAACTCCATATCAAAAACTTTTGGAGGTAAAACTCGTTTCAAACTAACAAATAACCAATTATGGGAAACTCAATCAGTAGTTTCATCTAAATTAGGAAGTTTTAAAGTTAAAAGTGAGGTTCGTATTGAGGAAGCGAATATGGGCGGCTTTTGGATGATTAATAAATCTTCAAAAGTAAGAATTAAAGTTAAAAGGATTTCATAATATGTCTGATATCTTATCTCAATCATTAACTCTTACAGATAGTGCAATGTCTAGGATTGCAAATGTTATGAGTGCCAATGAAGAGCTTGGAACAAAATTTAGAGTATACGTGACTGGAGGAGGCTGCTCAGGTTTTCAATATGGATTTAAATTTGATTCTGAAACCGCATTTGATGACGATATTATTGATTTTGATAATTTCTCGGTACTGCTTGATTCAATGTCGTATCCCTATCTTTATGGCTCCACACTAGATTTTATTGAAGACTTATCAGGCTCAAAATTTGTCATTAAAAATCCAAATGCAAAAACTACTTGCGGATGTGGCGAATCTTTTACGATTTAGAAAAGTAAATCTCACCTCTTTTTAAATACGCCAAATATGCAAAAGCTGTAGCTTCAACAAACTTTGAATTAATTTCAGAGTCTGTTGTTCTAACATTAGAATCCAATTTTTTACTGATCGCTTTCATTAAAAAGGAGTTTTTTGTTCCGCCTCCATGAAAAATTATTTCAGACGGACATTCACAGTATTCATAAAAATCCTTTATTTTGATTGCAGTAAATTCAGTTAGTGTTCTTATAATATCTTTAGGCGGCATTTCTAAAAAATTTTCATCAATTAGTTTATAGTAATCGTTTTTATCATCCGCTCGAGGATAAGACATATTTTTTGTATCCATCAAGAGTTTATTAATTAACATCTCATTTAAAGTCCCATCTGAAGCAATCTTGCCATCAAAATCAAAAGGTAAATCAAAATGTTTTTTTATAAACATATCAATTAAACAATTACCTGGTCCAACATCAGAAGCAATTACTATTTGATCACCTTTAAGATAAGTTCCATTTGAAATACCACCTATATTAAAAATTAATTTATTTTTATTATTTTCAGCATACAAGTACTTATGAAATGCAGGGATCAATGGTGCCCCCATGCCACCTTGTTGAATATCAAAATTCCGAAAGTTGGAACAGACATTGATACCAGTCATATCAGCTATTTGCTGGCTGTTCCCTATTTGATAGCTTTTTTCATATGTATGAAAAATAGTTTGGCCTGATAATGCAATTAAAGAGATACTCTTTCTGCTAATTCTCGATTTATCTATTAGAGTTTCAATCAGATCAACAGTTTTTTTATTAAGAGTTTTTTCAACCTCCATAAGGTCAGCAGATTCATTTACTTCTTTAAAACCTAATCTTATGCATTCCTCAAATTTATCTTTATATTCACTCCCAAGCTCAATTTGTGCAGTTTCTATAAGATCAACATTTTTTTTAAAATTAACAATACATCCATCAAGTGAGTCTGCACTTGTACCTGTCATAATCCCAATAAAATAATTACTCATCTTTTATAAGATTATACTCTGCAAGTTTTTTTAGGCTTTCATCAAGAACCAATTTAAAATTTTTTGTCTGTTGTTGACTAACTGGTTGTGCTGATGGGAGTTTCACTTTCACAGGATCAGTCCTTTTTGTACCTTGCCAAAACTCAAAGTGAAGATGAGTGCCGGTTGCTCTTCCAGAGTCCCCAACATAACCAATTATTTCTCCTTGTTTTATTTTAGACCCGACTTTAGTGCGCGTATTGAATTTTTCTAAATGGGCATATAGAGTTTTTATATTTCCACCATGTTTTATTTCAACTGTTCTTCCGTAACCACTTTTATTCCCTACAAAAGATATGATTCCATCTCCAGAAGCCTGAACAGGAGTATTTCTTTTTGCCGCATAATCCACCCCATTATGAGCTTTTATTTTATGAAGAATAGGATGCATCCTATTTGGATTAAAGTGAGAGCTAATATATGCAAAATCTAGAGGAGCTCTCAAAAAGGCTTTCTTAACATTTTCACCTTTTTCGTTGAAGTATTGTTTTCCCTGTTCTGAGTCATAAAATCTTTGAGCAACATATTGATTATTTTGATTAATGAACTCTGCATAAATAATATCCCCAGATGAAATTTTTTCACCTTGGGAGTATTTGGTCTCATAAATAACCTTAAAGTTATCTCCTTTTCTAACATCAAAAATAAAATCAACATCCCAGCCAAATATAAATGCAAAATCCATGATAATGCTATCTGGAATACCTTCATTAAGCGCATCTTTATAGAACGAGCTAGATATTGAACCAGATCCATATGATTGAATGGTTTGGATTTCTTTTTTAATTTTAGAAATTGATATGTCATCATCAATCATTATCATGATCGAGTTAGTTTTATTCTTTTTTATTTCAATACTAGTTAATTTTTTTCCAATATAGTTAAATTCCATAATATCTTCTGGATTTATAGTTGAAAGAACATTACTAGTATCACTATTGAATATTTTATATGCAGTATTTAATGGGACTTTTTTTTCTTCAAAAATTACCGAAAGACTATCTCCAGTTTTAACTTTGTGAATGCTCTTATTTTTTATGAGCATAATTGGATCATCTATAGTTTTTGAAATTGTTATATCCTCTTCAGGTAGAGGTTTATTTAGAACAGAATCAGCATATAAGAGCAAAATAAGACATATTGAAACAAGAAATACAGAAAGTATTAATTTTATAGGAGGACTTTTAAAACCTATCATACGTCTTCTTGCAAATTGAGTAACTCAGTATTCCCCCCAAATGCTACAGAGTTTTTAGAAATAACTTTTTCATTAAGAAACTGAAGAAGATAATTGGGTCCGCCTGCTTTGAAACCACTGCCTGAAAGTCCAATTCCGCCAAAGGGTTGAGATCCAACAACAGCGCCTACCATATCTCTATTTATATAAATATTTCCAATATTAGACTCTGAGCTTATAAAATCAGCTCTTGATTCTATCCTTGAATGAATACCCATCGTTAAGCCGTAACCACTTTCATTAATTTGATTTATGGTCTTATCAATCTCATTAAACTTGTATTTAATTACATGAAGAATTGGGCCAAATTGCTCTTCTTCAATTTGAGAAATATTATCAATTTCAATAAGAGTTGGTGGAACATGGGTTTCTGAAAAATCTGATTCACACTGAAACACTTTCAAATTATTTTCCCTACAATCCGAAATATAATCATTGAGCTTCTTTAATGCGTTTTTACTAATTATTGGGCCTATATCTGCAGAAAAATTATTAGGATCATTTATTTCTTGAATTGCCATGCTTCCTTTAATCATTTCAGTCAATTCATCATAAATTTCCTCTTGAATGCATAAAACTCTTAGCGCCGAACAACGTTGGCCTGCACTATCAAACGCAGACCTTATTACGTCATCAGTTACCTGTTCAAGCAAAGCACTCGAATCAACCATCATTGCATTAATACCTCCAGTCTCTGCTATGAGAGGTATTATTCCCTTTTGATTTTTTATTAAGCTTGATTGAATTTTTTTAGCAGTATTTAATGAGCCAGTAAAAGCAACACCATTTAAAGGCTTAATTTTCGTTAATAATTCGCCATACATGCCATCACCAATTATTAACTGGAGTGCTTCTAATGGAACTCCATATTTATGAAATATTTTTACAACTAGATAACCCAAGATCGATGTATGTTCAGACGGCTTTATTAAGACATTATTACCACATGCAAGCGCTGCAGATATTTGACCTATTAGGATTGCAACTGGGAAATTCCATGGACTTATACATAAAAACCTTCCCTTATTTGAGTATGAAATATTATTTATTTCTCCAGTTGGACCCTCTAACTCATTATTTTTATTAATTTCTTTTATTTGTTCAGAATAATACCTAAGGAAATCTATTGCTTCTCTAATTTCATCTATAGCATTTTGGATTGTTTTCCCAGCCTCATTAATTAAATAAAAAATGAGCTGGTTAGGTTCTTGCTCTATATGATCAGCAATGTCCTGAAGAATTTTTGATCTTTCATCTACACTGAAATGATTCCATATAGACTCAGATTTATTTGTTATAGCATTCTCAATATTAGAAGGGTCGTCAAAAGTTACTGAGCCAATCAGTTTATTATTTGCAACCGAAATAGCCTTGTGTGCACTTGTTGAGGATTTAACTCTTCCAACATAGATTGATTTTGCATCAACAAGCGTATTCTCAAACTTAGCTAAACTAGATTCTAGTCTTTTTAAGTTCTCATCTTCAGTCAAATCATAACCTGATGAATTTTCTCTCTTATTAAATATATCTTTAGGCAGCGGAATTTCTTTAGTTTCTTTTTTCATTCTTACCATAGGATTTTCTGCTAGCCATTTTGAGTCTGTTTCTGGATCAAGAAGTCTATTAATAAAAGAGCTATTGGCTCCATTTTCAAGTAGACGTCTCACAAGATATGGCAGCAAATCTTTGTAATTGCCTATTGGAGCATATATGGAAGGTCTTTTATCTAGACCTAAAACTTCAGATGCACTTTTATAAAGCAGCTCACCCATTCCGTGTAATCTCTGAAATTCATATGGACTATCTTTTGCTAAAAAGCTTATTGAAGAAATTGTATGTGCATTGTGAGTTGCAAACTTAGGATAGATCTTTTTATTTTGGAGTATTTGTCTTGCACATGATAAAAAAGAAATATCAGTTAAAGATTTTTTTGAAAATACTGGATAGCCTTCATATCCAGAAACTTGAGCATGTTTAATTTCATAGTCCCAATAAGCCCCTTTAACCAAACGTAGATGCATTTTTTCTCTCTTTTTGAGCATTGTATTGAGCCAATAAATAACGTCGTGTGATCTTTTTCCATAAGCTTGCAGAGCAATACCAAAACCTGGCCAATCCTTAAGGGCTTTGTCGTAAGCAAGCATTTCAATAATGTGGAGGCTTAAAGATAATCTATCTTGTTCTTCAGCATCGATTGTTATTTCAACATCTTTTGATTTTGCATAATGAATCAATTCAAGTAATTTAGGTATTAGTACTGATTCTAGATTATGAATTTTTCTCATTTCATACCTAGGATGAAGTGCAGATATTTTTATTGAAACTCCATTGGATAGATTTTTGATGAGATTAAGTTTGCCCACTTCATCAATTGCATTCATATATGCATTGAAGTAATTCTCTGCCTGGCTTTCAGTTCTTGCTGCCTCTCCAAGCATATCAAATGAGAATGCATCTTCCTCAAGGTTTGATAATTTTTCTATATCTTTGAAATCTTTACCAATCACAAATTCTTGACTCAATATCTGCATGGCAGCAAGAACAGCATTTCTTATTGGCATCTCACCAGATTTTGAAATTAAATTAGAAACAAAACTGTTGGGATCTTTAGACCATTGAAGTGGAGTATTTACAACTTTACCCGCAAGCAGCAACCCCCACGTAGACGCATTAACAAAAAGGCTATCGGCTTTATTTAGATGATTAATCCAGTTACCTTCAGACAACTTCTCTGAAATAATCAAATCTCTAGTTTTTTTATCTGGTATTCTAAGCACCGATTCAGCCAAACACATCAAAGCAACACCTTCCTGATTATCAAGACCATATTCATTTAGGAATGCGTCTAGCATCGTCCTGTCGCTTTTATTCTTTCTACAAAGATCAATTATTGATGCAGCATTATCTAATATTGATTGTTCATTTAAAAAAGCAGAATTAGATAAAAGATCTTTAAGTAGTTCGTCTTCAGGTAAAAATTTATTTTTTGCGTCAAGCATAAGCATTATTTTAATCTTTAAGTGTTAACTAGCAACATTGTGATTCTATTAATCATTTAAAAATACTATGATAGTAGTATGAAAGAAGCATTAAAGCTTATAAAAAGAGGTTCCGACGAGATTCTTACTGAGTCGGATCTAAAAAAGAAGCTCGAATCAGGAAAAAAATTAGTTGTTAAAGCAGGGTTTGATCCGACTGCTCCTGATCTTCATCTTGGCCACACAGTTTTATTAAATAAATTAAGACATTTTCAAGACCTAGGACATAAAGTCATTTTTTTAATTGGAGATTTTACTGGAAGGATTGGAGATCCTTCAGGCACAAATAAAACGAGACCAACACTAGATGCAAAAGACTTAGTCCAAAATGCAAAGACCTATGAAAAACAAGTTTTTAAGATTCTCAAAAAAGATTTAACCGATGTCCGTTTTAATTCTGAATGGTGTGAAAAGCTTGGAGCAGATGGACTCATTGAGTTAGCTTCAAAATATAATGTTGCTCGAATGCTTGAACGAGATGATTTTAATAAAAGGTTCTCTTCAAATAAGAGTATAGCAATTCACGAATTTCTTTATCCTCTTGTTCAAGGATACGATTCAGTTGCTCTTGAAGCAGATGTTGAATGTGGAGGAACAGATCAAAAATTTAATTTATTGGTTGGCAGAGAGTTGCAGAGAGACTACGATCAAGAACCTCAAGTTGTAATTACAGTACCTATTCTAGAAGGTTTAGATGGCGCCAAGAAAATGTCCAAGTCGTTAAATAACTTTGTTGGTATTGATGAAGAACCAAATGAGATGTTTGGAAAAATTATGTCAATATCTGATGATCTAATGTGGCGTTGGTTTGAATTATTGAGTTTTATTTCAGAGATAGAAATTAACGATTTGAAAAAACAAATGGAGCATGGAAAAAATCCAAGAGATATTAAATTTGTCTTAGCAGAAGAACTTGTCGATAGGTTTCACGAAGATGGAGATGGAGAAAAATGTAGAGAGGCTTTCTTAAATAGATTCCAAAAGGGAAATATGCCAGATGAAATTGAATTAACCGAAGTTAAAATTGAAAAAGATACAATTCTTTTAGTCAATCTTTTGAAAGA
>MDTB01070752.1_pt1 | contig 20709 bp, 26 predicted proteins | sample 811161 | NCBI WGS metagenome assembly MDTB01 (sample SAMN05326650, study PRJNA326480) | marine metagenome | isolation source: seawater | place: Mediterranean Sea | collected 2009
CCACACTACATAATCATTCATTGCTACGTTTCTTAATGTTTCCATAATTATACCTGGCTTTGAAGGTATTTTTGCACCAACTTTAGGACTTACTCTTGCGTTAAAAGGAGTTCCGTAACCTAGTCCGCCTAAATCATAAACTACAGGATCGTAACCAACTTTTTTAGAATACGCAACTGCTTTGTCTACATATTTTTTAAAGTTTGCGTCTCCTGCTATAACTGTGGTAATTTTATTCATTATAAATTGCTACAAATTTATTATAGTTGCTCATAGCATACTGATTATATTCTTTTTCTATTTTTTGGTAGATAGTAGGATTGTCCTCGATAAAATATACAAATTTTTTACTTAAAAATGGAATTATATCATTTAATGTGTTTGTTATTGTTTCTTCAGAATGAAAGCCGTCGTCAATAGCAATATCAACTGTTCTACCTTTAAGTATATTTGAAAGCATGCGATTATTTTTTTGAAATTGATCAAATTCATGCAATTCTAATTTTCCTGTTTTGAATGCTCCTCTTTGTTTCAAATTATCTAAGTTATTTTTTGTATGTGTCAAGTCTATATCCAAACCAATTATTTCTGCATTAGGAAAAAGGGTATTCCAAATTGCTAACCCTGTTCCCTTCAATATTCCGCATTCTATAATTGTGTATGGTTTCATTCTATCTTGTATAAAATGTTGTAAGTGTTTTGAATAGTGTGGAGCATAACCGTGTCTGGTCATTCTATCGCCACCTTTCATGCCACCGACCTTCAAATTTTCTTTGCTTCTTGGATCATGCTCTGAAACTTTTAGACGCGGCACATTTTTGTGGAAACCGCCATAGTGTTTTTCAGTCTCTTGTAACCATTCTACTGAACCGATCATGCTACTACCTTTTGTTTTATGGTTGTTGTCTCAAAGTCTAGTAATTGACCAAATTTAACTTGATCAGGTGTCTTATAACAACCTGCTTTAGGCCAAAATGTTAATTCGCCAAACCAAGGTTTGCCTTCACCGTAGTATAAATCTACTCTTACATACTTCCATCTTTCTGAAAGTTTTTCTGCTATCTTTTTCATTTCAAAAAACTTTTCTAATCCGCAGTGCGGGCCTACTTCTACGTGTTGCATTTTTTCATCAAACCACCAAGTCATTGGATTGCCATCAGGATCAATATTACTTTCTTTTGTTTTACCTGAATATCTATCCCAAATCATTTGCAGCCATTTTACTTCTCCGTTACAACAATGAAACTTATAATCTACATCATCGTTGTCTATTCTTTTTTCTTTTATTATTGCAGGCTTAATTAATCTATAAGCCCACTCGCCTTTATTTTTTCCGTAGGTTTTTTTAAGTATCGGCTCTAAATTCTTATATGCTTGCGCTTCATCTTCTTTTGAATTTACAAATTGTATACCACCAGAGCCGTGATTTGCTTTCCAAACTGCTGGGTATCCTGTTGTATTAGGTATTATAAGTTCAGAACCAACTATTTTTGCAACATAGTCTTTGACTTGTATTTTATCGCAACAAATTACATGATCAGGATCTTGATCATTAATTTTTAACCATTGTATTTTGTCATTGTAACTAACTGGGTTTTCTAAATTAGGTTCTGCCTTTAACTTCTTCCTATACCAATTAACAGATTCTTCTTTAACGCCCATTTACTCATTTCCTATTAAGAATTGATTGTATTCTAATAGAGATTTAGTTGCTTTAGGATCTACGCCAACACTTTCTGCCCATGCACACCAACCGTATATATCTTTAGGTATGCATTTACTGTTTGCTCCTCTGTTTTTAGGAAACACAAAACTGAACCACAAATTTTGTCTTGGGTCGTCACCATATACGGCATCTCGTATTGTGTAGTAATCTATACCTGCTGCTTCGCATGCGTCATATAGTTCTTGACACTGCATAACTTTGTAAAATATCGCTCTATTTTCTGTAAACTTAATTATTTCTGCTTCGTATCTTGTAACTTGTCTAATAGTTATATTTGCATTATAGGCTTGTTGATAACATTCAATTACTTTTCTTCTATCTTCGGGCTCGCCGCCTATAATCATGAATTGTCTAGCGTCCATCTGTAAAAAAGGATGATTAGGAGTTTCTCCTAAGTACTCTGGTTGCACAACTATTTTCTTTTTATACTTTTTAGCCATCTCGTCTGCAAAACCAGGTTGTGTAGCACTTCTAATAACAATAAAGTCACAGCCGCATGTTGCGATAGCATCTTCTACAGCAGAACAGTCTAGTCCGTCACCTTGATTCCAAGGAGTTGGTACAGCAAGAAATGCAATATCACAATTTTCTAATGGTTTGGTAAAACCTTCTATATATTTGTCGTATACTTGTGCATTAGGAAACAACTTTTGTGTTGCTTTACCAATCCATCCGTATCCTACTATTCCTACTTTCATTTGTTACCTTTGACCTTTGTTCCGACAGTGCGTCTCACAATATCGTCATGATTAAATTCTGCCCAATATAGTTCAAACGCCACACCATCTTCTATACCTTCGAATTGGTGTATCTTGCCAGGCTTGACTTGTGTAAAGTCTCCTGCTTCGAGAATAGTTTCATCTACTAATCCATCTTGATCATCTTGCCATACACGCACAATCATCTTGCCTGACTCTACAAAGAAGCCATTCCATTTAAACTGATGTTCATGTTCAGAACACTTATAACCTTTTTTGTATTCAATGCGATGAAATTCTAGTACACCGTTTGCATGAATAAGTTCTGTCTGTCCCCAAATCTTTCCTGCTTTCATTAATCTATCTCCGTTCTTACTATATGCTTTCTTAAAGCTCTTACAAGTTCTTCTATTTTATCTACTACTGCAATCATGTCTCTATCAGTAATATACTTTTGTTTTTCTCTTAACTTATCATATTCTTTTAATGGTATTGTTACCATTGATTGTTCGTTTTCAAATGTTTTGTCGTCGTCTCTTTCTTCAACACTAGTCATAAACCTCCTGGGTTGTATTAGTAATTATCAGAGTAGATCGCCTACAGAAACTACTTCTGATTGCCTACTTATTTCCTTAACAAAGAACGCACATGGCGGATTGTAATCTCCATGTAATGGTATTGATAGTAGTTGTCCGTTTTTCATTTTTGGAAAATACCATCTTACATCTTGGTATATGTTAATTATTTCAATATCACAATAGTCAAATTTATATCCTTTAATTGGATTCATTATAAATGCTTCAAATCCTCTTTCGTTAATAGAAGTCAAAGGTAATATTTCTGGATCAGACCCACCTTCGCTATCTCCAACTAGTATTGACCAATCTAAAGGCATTTTTATTTCGTTGCCTCCGAGGTTCATTAATATCGCTGGACTATTAAATGATTCTAAAAATATTAGTGGTTGGAAAAAGAAGTCTGGATTCTTAGGATCCGAATTGTCCAACACACTAAATCTGGCATCTGCATCTACTTCTTCTGGCAGTTCATTCAAATCAAATGCTTTGTTATCTAGTGTTAGTATTCTCATATGTTCTCCTTAAATATCTACCTTTGTCACTGTGTGCGGATACTTCGCTTCACGGTAGAATCTTTTACGTTCTGTTAAATGTCTTTTTGCGTATTTGCAAGTCGATGTTATATCCCAAATCTGGACAAAATCTTTGTCCTCAGCCTTTCGTATTCCTCTACCAATTGATTGAATAACACGTACAAAAGACTTACCAGGCTCAATAAGAACAAGGTTAAAAATCCTAGGGATATTAATACCAACAGCGGCAACACCGTAAGTAGCAATAATAATTTTTCCATCGCTAGTCTTAATTTCGTCATACTGTTCTTTACGATCATCTAGTTTTACATCTCCTTTTATAAATGTAGCACCTGAAATGTTTTTAAGTAACTTGTTACCTGTATCAATTCTGTTTACAAGTACAAGTGTATTACCATTCTTTGCAACATTTGTAATATGATCACTGATGTATGTTAATCTTTTTTCATCTGTAACCAACCAAGTATATTCTTCTTGATAGTTTCTAAATTCTTCAATATCTTTTGTTTGTACTATTTGTATATCTAGTTTTGCTAGTACACCTTTTTCCTGCAAATCATGTGCTGATACATTATTAATTACAGGACCGATACCTGCAAGTATACCTTGAAACTCCCACTTTTCTTTTGGCACTGTGCCTGTTAAACCCCAACGTATAGGAGCATTACGGAAATTTACTGTAAGTAATTTTTTTAATACATCTGCTTTTGCTTGATGAACTTCATCAATAATTACTGCACTTACACCTTCTGTAAATTCAGCAAGTGTAAGGCTGTCTCCGTCATACTTCTTTTTATCAAGTACATTTAAACTCTGCCATGTACAAATTGTGTGTGTATGATTTAATTCTTTTCTGTCTCCAAAGTAAACTCCTACATCGAGTCCGCAATTCTTGTAATCTTCTTCAGTTTGCACAACAAGACTCTTGTTAGGCACAATAACCATAGTACGTCCATATGGCTCACATAAATGACTCAGTGTTGCAGTTGTAATTGTTTTGCCTGCGCCTGTTGCTACTTCTTGTAAACTTTGTGGATTTTCTAAAAACTTATTAACTACATCATATTGATAATCACGCAACACGATAGGCTTACCTGCTTCAGGATGTCCTTCTGGCCAACATACACCTTGATCGGCCCAATAGTTTTCTGTAATTTTTTCAAAGTCTAGTTTAGTAGGATGACGTTGATCGATAACTTCTATATCATATCCTGCTTCTTCAACAATAGGCAATGCTACATCGAGATGTGCTACAAATCCATTCCCACCAATACCAAAGAAACTTACAGTGCCATCCCATCTACCTAGTTTAAATGCAGGCATGTGTCTTGCATAAGGCAAATCGAATTTAAGTTTGTTTACAATCTTTCTGCGTGTTTCAACAGCCAGACCCTCAAACTTAACGTTCACTTCGTCTTTTATTATTAACTTACAGTTCAACTATTGTTTCTCCATATTGTGTAACAGGCTTAAAGTCACCTATGTAAATTACACAAGGGTGCGATTTAAGCATTGATTTGCCATGGGAATTTAATCCTGGTAACAATTCATTAGTTGCTACTATTATAACATCTTTTTCGTCTTTGAACAACCACTTTGCAGGTTTTTCTCTGAATATCAAAAACTTAGCAGTATCAATTTTTCCACCAAATCCGTTTTCGCTTACCCATTCATTAAAATCTTTATCTGTTTTATTACTAGGTCTGAAGCAAACTCTAAAATCTGTTTTGTCATATCCGCCTAATGATATATTATGTGATAATTCTTTTACCCAATCTATAGCATGATCAGTGCTATTTTGTAAAGGTTTATCTAACATAATAATTACTTTGCCTTCTACACCGTAACAAATTTTAAGAAACTTTTGCATATCTCTGCAATGGAATGTATTTGTTTTATTACTTGCTATTTGTTTCCAAATTGTATTTTTCTTACCACTGTATATGTGTCCAATATTTTTTGCAAGTATTAAATCAGAACTGGCAATACCTGTTTTATTTTTATCAAAATAATCTTGTGTTTCAGTTTCGGCATTTACTAGACTAATTTTTCCATTTAATTCTTTACTAGTTTTAAGATAATGATCTTGGTTGTTCCATATTTCTTCAACCGCAGATAATGCTTCTACAGCACTATCCTGTATTTCAAATTCATGTTTCTTAAAAAACTCTATAAGGTTTACAAAATTAAAATCATAAAAATATAGTTTTCTAACTTTATTCTGTGAATCCCAAAGACTTGTAGCATTCATGTATTCATCTGTTTTAGCAAATTGTTCATCAAAAATTTCTTTGAAAGCAAATGGAAACTTTAAGCAAATCCACAAATTAGTCAACTCATCTTTTTCCACCCAAACTAGTTTTCTGTTATCAACTGTCCTAAAGGGTTTAGACCATGCAGGATTTTCTAACAAGTCTCTATAATCATAAAACTGAGAACAAGTATTTCTATATTTTGTTAATATTTTTAAAATATATGCTGCTTGTTTTTCTGTAATATCTTTGCCTTCTAAAAGAGTAATATTGAAACTAGATGCTGCTCTTAGATCATGCGGCTGCATGCCAAGGCGGTATTGTTGCATTGTGGCGTAAAATTGCACGAATATATCTTCAATGTAGAACTTATTTGTCATAGTTGTATTATAACGCCGTTGAACAAATAAGTCAATAACTTACTTGTGTTTTTATAATTTTTTCTAGTCGTTTAATAGGAATGCCCTGCTGTATTTCACCAACTGTCCATTCACAATGTGTTAACTTGGTAAACCACATAAGCCTATCATCATCGTTAGGTAATTTAGGATTTTCAATATTTTCGATTAAATCGCTCATTGGATGTGCAAGGCTACTCTTTCCTGTTATTACTGGTGTGCCTGCAATAGCAGCCAGTATAGGAGGACCACTATTGTAATTAACTACAGCATGATAATTATAATCTATATCAAAGTTATCATATGTTCCTTTGACTTGTATAGGTTGTTGTCTAATTACATTTAAAAATTCGTGTTCGATGCCCGGCATAGGTGACCTTGGATGAGGACGTATAATTATAGTTCTATCTGTATGTTGCCTTAAGTTAATTATTGTTTTTGCTGTCCAATCTGCCATTGATGGCATACCTTGCCATTGTAGGCTTTTCTCATGTTGCGTTGCGATCAATATTTGTGCTTTTCTTTTTGTATTCACAGGAGATAATTGCAATCCTAATTTTTTAGGTCTATCAAGATCTAAATCATCATTAGCACCAAACTCTCCTAAACCATTTATATGATTAAGGCATATACGCCACGTGTCGTTTCTTTTTAAATTTCCTACTTCTATTACAATTACTGGTTTATTATTAGCACGACATTTATCATATATCTGCTTATTAGGAGACATTCTTCCATGCCATAGCACTGACCAAATGACAGAAACATCTTCATTATTATCTACTATTTCATGTCCTTGTGCTTTCAAACCTTGTTCAAACGCATCAAAAATGGCAGGACTATTAAGAGCTCCGTGCTGTCGGAAAAGTTTAAAACGCATTGTGCCTCCAATAAATATACTAGTATTTAATGGTTGTATCATGAATAAATTTCAGAAAAGATTATCAAAAAACATGAAAAAATCGCCAAGACATTGTGTTGTAGTTGGCGATGGGTTTGGCCACATTGATGATATTGCAGCATTGTTTGATACAGTTTTTTTATTAGAAAGCTCTATTGACAAAAGAGAAAAAAACATAATTATGCGACAGGAAATTCATGGAGTTTTTAATTTGCGAGATGTAGGAGCAATTTTTGTAGACTATGATAAAAAGCATGTGATTGATCACCTTTCACCTTTGTTGTCTAAAGAGAATCCAGATGTGTTTGTAGAAAAACAAGAAGTGTTAGAAAGAGAATATACCAAGATACTTTATCAATTAAAATACAGAGCAATTGCCCAGCTCGGCGGGTACCATCAATGGAGTGTAATGCCATAATGAATTTAACAGTTGTAACAACATTTCATAAACAAGGTTATGATACATACGGCAAAAGAATGATAGAAACATTCTTAAAGAATTGGCCTAGTAATATAAAATTGTATGTGTATGCAGAAGATTGTAATGTAACAGAATCTGCACCAAATCTTATTGTAAAGGACTTGCATGAATCTAGTAAAGAACTTGTAGCATTTAAAAATCAATGGCGTAATGTTCCTAAAGCAAACGGAGATGTTAGTGCAGACCCTGTCAGAAGCAAAAGAAAAGATAGCGGAAAAGGTTTTAAATGGCATGCTATAAGATTTGCACACAAGGTTTATAGTATATTTGCTTGTGCAAAAGAGTGTAACACTGAATGGTTAATGTGGATGGACGCAGATACAATTTGTCATAGTCCGATTACTGAGAAGCAAATAGCAAGATTAATACCGGGCAAACAAGAACTTTGTTACTTAGGTAGAAAAGGCAAATACAGTGAATGTGGGCTCTATGCTATGCGATTATCATCTGAAAACACAATTAACTTTCTAAAAGAATTTCAGCGTGTATATGATAATGCAGAAGGCAATGGTGGTATTTTTTCAATGGCAGAGTGGCATGATAGTTATGTGTTTGATGTAGTACGTACACGTTTTCCTAATCTAAAACAAACTGATTGGGCTGCTTCTTTAAGTGATCTTAGACCAAGACCGGGCATGAGCACAGGCGAAGGTCATCCGTTAATCAATTGCGAGTGGGGTGCTTATTTGGATCATCTAAAAGGTGGAAGAAAACAACTTGGAAAGAGTAAGAGAGATGATCTTAAAGTTCAACGAACAGAGACTTATTGGCAGCAGTTTAAATAAACTTTCTAAAAAATTGCCATGCTTCGCCAGATTTTAATTCATCAAAGTTCCAATGACACATTGAAAGTTTTTCGATCCATGCTTGCCTGTCATACATTTTAGGATCTTCTAATCTTTTAAAATTAGTATTTGAAACTTCTGCTGCTTGGCTATATTGTGGTTCGGAGTCAGTTAAAAAAACAGGCACACCTTCTATTGCACTTGCTACTGCAGGACTACTGTTATGTAACACAGTTGCCCATGCATTTTTTAAATCTTGTATAATATGCTGTGTACTTAATTGTACATTAGAGTAACCTTGTAACTGTAAATAATTACGCCATTTCTTATCGCCGGGATGCGGTCTAACTATAATAGGTCTATCAGTATACTCTCTTACTTTTTTAATTGTTTGATCTAACCAATCCTGTACTAGTACACCTTTCATGCTCCAACCTCCGTTTCGTTGACAACATATTAGTATGTGATTACCAGATGTTCTGTATGGTTTTAATGTTATACCTAAATTGCCACTAATCTTTTTCCACCTGTTAGGGTCAACTTCTTCAGTAAAATAATAGCCTGTTGTAGGAAACACACCATCAAAACTATATCTAAGATAGTGCTTTGTATTTCCAGGATCTGCATAAAGAAATAAATTACTATCTACTATTAAACTTTTTTTGCCTGTTGTTTTTTGTTTTTCTACTGCACGTTGTCTTAGTTGTAAATGTGGTGCTGACTTTCCGTGTTCGTGTACAAAACCTTGTATAAGTGCAACGTCACAGTCTAATACATTAAATCCTTGATGCATTATAGCATTATCACCACTTGCTCGTACACCTTGAAGGAAGTTATTAAGTATCAAAGGTTTTTCGGGGTTGTTATTGCTAGGCGGAATCCCACCGAAATATGCAACTGCTGTATAATTAGACATGGTAATTATCAATGATCCTTTTTGCTGTTCCGTTCATTAATTCTTCTTTTGTAAACTGACTATAACTTAACATACATAACCATTTAGATAAGTCTCCATAATACAAATTGTTAATATCACTTAACTTGTTTTTAGTTACAGGATTTGTAATATGTGTTCCTAATGTAATTGCAGGTATACCTGTCCATATTGCTTCTGTGGCTGCATTACTATTAATACTTACTATACAATAATAATCTTCATTTAGCAATTGTTTTATTAATTTAGGACGTTGACGCAAAGGTGCTTTTTTCCTAAATACAATTTTCTTATCTGTATATTTTCTTAATTCTTTTGCCACATCATATTTCCATGTTTTTAAATCTACATGAAAAACATTTGCTGCAAAAGGACCAGGCTCAATGATATAAATTATTTCTCCATTCTTTCTCCACGGCACTGGAAAAATAGGAAAGTTTTGTAATCTATTTACTGGTGCTTCAAATTCTTTTCCGTAGTGCATGTGATTGCGTACAAGCCTATGCCATTTTTTATTAGGTTCAAGAAAGTTTGTATATCCACTATCTATAAACCACATAGGATATTTTTTATCTATTTTTTTAATTAATAATTCTTCATTGCCTACTGTATTTCTAATCAAGCAGTCTTCTTTATAACTATTAAAATCCTTACGTCTCATTAGTTCGGGATTCTTAGTAAGACTATTCCCTGTACCTTTGACAAAATTTTTATATCTGCTTTCTTGATAATTTTTAAGGATTTTTTCTTTGCCTATTCTTTGGATGATTGTTTCGATATTTTTATGTACACCTTCAAATATTTCATGTTTATATCTATTTTTTACTTCTTTAATAGATTTTACATATGCTTCCATATCTCTTGAAATACCTTTAACTAATTTTTCATAGAATTTTTTCTTACCAGCATCGTCCATATATTCTCTTTGCGGAATATATTTTTCAAATTTTGTTTCTGCTCTACGTTTACGTGCAGCATCTCGTTCTGCAAATTGATTAGTTACCTCTGATACCCAATAATCACTATAAGTAACTTCTTCTCTTATTCTCTTTTTAATATCTAAACTGCTTATAAGGAAGTGTGCTATTTCTTTGTCGTTAAGTAAAAGTTTCATGAATATTTTTCCGTAAGTTCATATGCTGTGCCGTTTTCTATTTCTTCTATAGTGAATTGTCCATACGCTAAACTAGCACATTGTTGTTCTATTATTTGTTTACTTGGTTTATATGGACTAGATAAATTTTCTACCTTGTTTGATGACAAAGGGCTTGCAGCACATGGTACACTAACAAATGCAGGTATACCATGTACTACAGATTCTATTGCAGCCATACTGTTCATAGTTACTGTAGCATATGTGCCACTATCTAGTGCATCATATATAGTATATTCTTTTACTCTTGCAGATCTAGATCCTTTTACTCTGACTTCTATAGGTAATTTACTATACTTTTTTATATTGTTAGTAGTTTCATTTACCCATGTATCAAAATCTATTCCGTAATACTTGCATGCTTTAGGGTTAGGCATTACTAATAATATTTTCTTATCATAGTTTTTCCAACCATTCCAATCTAAACCAGGATCTTGTTCAAGTAGTTTTTCCCATCTATCAGTTGGAACTTTTCTAATTTTAGAATGTTGGTTTTCATTTTTTACTACTCTATGCCATATCTTTTTGCCACCTGGATTACCTTTACTTATAAAGTTTCCTAGATAGCCTGTATCGATATAATAAAAATCTCTTCCTGCTTTTATACATGCATTGACATGATCTTTTTTAATAACACCTCTAACAACAAGAGGCTTAGAAGTATCTTGAGGATCTGTAGTTAATTTACCGCCAGATCCTATAACAAGAGATTCTTCTAAACTTCGTTTGTTTGCCATTAAATTTGGTCTTCCATCATGTTGTATAGTTCTGTCTTCCATTCAGCATGGAATTCACAGTCTCTATAATTTTCGAACCATGGTCCGCCTTCTGTGTAGTGAATTAACTTTGGCTTTTCAATATCATTGTAAACACCTACTAGATAGTTCCATGTATGATCTATACTACCTATTTCTTCATCTTTAAGCCAACTAAAGCGGTGCATATATGCTCCATTTAGTTCAGTATCGTTTACAAAGTCTTGTGTAACCACAGCATTACTAGGATGTCCACAGTTCCATAATACCATTGAACTCCAGTTCTTACGTGGGTATATAGTTTGTTTTTGACCATCCATCTTAGTGCTTTCAGTAACTTTGTAATCGTGTTGCACACACATTACAGCATACTTGTCATCTGCTTGATCGAATAGTTCTTTGATATCTGTTGTTAGTATCATATCGCTATCCATAAACACTGCCCAACCTTTAAAATTAGTTAGTTCCGGAATAAGAAAACGTGTAAACGTAAATTCTGTACTTGCTAATTTGTCAACTGGTCTGGTATACCAGCCGGCATCTCTAAGTTCTTGCTGCCTGAGTGGACGCACATCTACGTCTTTGCTTCTTGCAAGAATACTGTGTTTGCACACTTGATATGCAATATCTTCTCTCGTATCATATCCTATGAATACTTTCATTGTTCTAATATCCTTTTCGCCTTGCCTGTTTTTAACTCACTTATATGAAATTGTCCGTAGGCCAAATGACAACCCCATTCGTATAATTTATCTTCATCCGGATAGTATGGATTTTCTATTTGAGATAAATCTTTTAAACCAACAGGAGAAGCAGCACTTGTAGGTGCTAACGGAAACACTGGTATTCCATGGAAAATTGATTCTACAGCAGCATTAGAATTAAATGTAACTAGTGCGTATACATCTTTGTCTAGTGCTTGTTGTAAAGTATCGTTAACAACTCTATCTATTCTATTTTTACTTCTTGATCTAACTTCTATTGGTCTGTCGGTATGCTTTTTTAATTCAGCAATAGTTTCTTCAATCCAATGTTCTAAGTCTTTTTCATAGAACTTCATTGGTTTTTCATCAGGTGCTGCAATTAAAATTTTTCTTCCGTTCTTTTTCCACGGAGAAAATTTTCTTTTAAAGGACTGAAATCTATCGTCAGGACGTTTTACAATATCATTATGTTGTAAATCATTTTTTACTATTCTATGCCAGTATTTCCAACCATTAGGGTTGCTCTGTGTAGTTTCATTTCCAAAATATCCTGTATCCATGTAGTAAAAATCTCTGCCATCTTCCCAACATCTGTGCATCCATTTCTTTTTAAGTATTCCTCTTAATACAATTGGATCTTCTGATGCATCATAGTCGAAGTTATTAGTGTCTACTGTGTTTACACCGCAACCTCTGGCAAAATCATTTATATAAGGATCTTGATTACCTTTACTTAAGAAAATCCAATTAGTCTTCACGTCTTATAATATCCTCTTCTACACAGTTTTCGCCCCATTGTATTTCAAGCACATGAGCATTACTATCGCCTGGATTGCTTGCGTGATGCCATACTCCTTTATCAATTTCATATGGTTTAGTATTCGGTACTAGATGCACTTGTTCTTGTCTTCCGTCCCATTCTGTTTTAATTTTAACAATACCTTGTAATATAGTCCAAACTTCAGACCTTTGAAAATGTTTTTGGTTGCTCAGACTTTTACCAGGATAAATTACGAGTTCTTTTACTTTATATCCAGCACCCGGATTATCGTCTAGCACTCTCCAATAACCCCATTGTCTTTCTGTCTTTTGTGTTTTCCATTCGTCAAGAATCCAACTTGATGAATTAATTTTGTCGGTGCCACCTACACCAAATACAAATTCTACATCAGGATAGTCTCCGTAAATTTTGTATTCAGGTGTCGTTAAATCTGTCCTGTCGCCACCGTTTGCAAATACATATTCACAATTTGATGTGGTAGACATAAGTTTAAATATTGCTCCGCAAGCACTATCGTCATCATCATTAAATGACAAGACTCTATCTACAATTTCTAGTGATTCTATTATTGCACATCTATCTTTGAATGGCATAAACGGTCTGCCTTTTTTACGTGTTAACCATTCGTCAGAATTTAACCCAACAACTAGTTCGTCTCCAAGTTCTCGTGCTGCTTTGAAATATTCAATATGTCCAGCATGCAATGGATCAAATCCGCCTGTAACTAAAACAACTTTTTTCAATCTTCACCTCTCATTCCATCGAAAACTGTAGCAGTAAATTTTGAATTATCTTTGTCTACTGTAGCAAAAAAATCTAAATCTAATTCTAAATCTTCAATTAATTTTTTAAATGCTCTGGTATCTTTAGGCAAACACATACCACCATATCCTCTTAGATCGTCTCTAACATCTAAGTACATGTCTCCTAGTCTACCTGTTTTTACATATGCATCCTTGACCTGCTTGTAGTCTGCTCCGAACTTTTTACATACTTCAAAGAATACATTTGCAAAAGTTACTCTTGTTGCAGCATATAAATTGAGATAGTATTTCAATATTTCTGCTTCAGCAGGCTGCATCATTACTTTATTTCTAGGCAACAGACCATGCGCTTTTTCAACTAGCGCATAAACGTCTTTGTCATCTGTACCCACGGCAAGTAATTTGTGTTCAAGTAAGAAGTCAAATTCTGCACATCTTTCTCTTACAAATTCTGGTACAAAACATATTTTATTGTTAGAATATTTCTTTTGCATACTTATAGTGAATCCAGGAATTACTGTGCTTCTTACAGCAATTGCACCTGTGTAATTTTTTTCTATAAGTTCGCCTATGACACTATCTACTATGTTAGTATCACATCTTCCATTTACATCAGACGGTGTAGGCACACAAACAAAAACAACTTCTGTGTCTAACACCGCATCAATAGTGGTGTTTAATTTAATATCGTGTACAAATACAGTATGGCCTACTTCTTCGAAACCTGCTTTATTTGCATTACCTATTATACCTAATCCGACTATTCCTATTTTCATTATGACTTATCCACTGTATGTTTTACACAAAGACTAATACTTTCATCTACTGGTTTAAATCTCCATTCCGAAAAAGTATCAGTAAATTTTTGCACTGACGGTATTCTAACTAAAACATCATTTTTAAAGTTTTTAGTTGTTTCAAATTTTAATTCCCAATCATTTTTTCTATCATCTGCGTGTTCATAAATTTTATTTGCTAGTGTTTTCATTGTTATAGGTTCTACATTACAAACATTAAAGGCTTGATTTTTTGCTTTTTCATTAAAACTAAAGTTAGCAATTATTGATGCTATATCATCTATCCAGGTGAAACATCTAATTTGCTCTCCATCGCCAATAATAGGCAAAGGATTTTTCTTTTCAATTAGAATATTTTTGATATAGTCAGCAAACACATGACTAAACCCTTGTTCATTCATACCTGTTTCATTGGGTGTAATAATGTTAAAAGGACGCCAAATAGTATAATCAATTCCATACTGTTTACGGAATGCTTCACACATACGTTCTCCGATCATTTTACTAACACCGTATTCTGTCTTTGGCATCTCACATGTATCAATCATATCCTCTGTAACCGGAACATTTACATCTTGAACGCATGTTTCATATACCATGCTTGAACTAATATACACAACATGTTTTACTTTATGTTTTGCACAACTTTGAAATATATTTCCTTGTATGGCAATGTCATCTGCAAGGATGTCACCGCAGTAATGATTAAAGCCTCCAACACCGTAAATTTTTGCAGCAGCAAGAAAAACAACATCGAAGCCTTCGCATAGATCTTCAGTTTTACTTCTATCTGTTAAATCAATTTTGTGTAAAGTGTATTCTTTATCAGCGAGCGCACTTACTTCTCCGTGTCTATACAAATTATCTACACCTACAATTTTATGTCCCCATTCTAACAGTTTAGGGATAATTGCTTGCATTAATGATCCTTCGCTTCCTGTAATTAATATTTTCATGTTTTTTCCTTTTTATATTTTTGCTAATAAAATATCATTTTTAACATTTGAATCTAAAAAAGATATTTTGTAATTAGAGTTAATTTCTAGTATTTTTTGTTTTACTTGATCAATTGTTATGAAATCATGTGCTGCTTTTCCGAATAATCTCATATCATCTATTAATAATGTATGAGTTTTAACAGTATGCTGCTTAATTACATCTAGTTCTGCAAGTAGAGGACATCTAGGTTTTTCTCCTTTGTACTTTTTACCAAAATGAGCATCTAACCAAAAAGTTGCAGGCTGATTAACTTCTTCTAATATTTGACCTAATACTGTTTGTGTATCACCATTAATAGTAACAACCTTGCCTGATTTAATTTCTTTGGAAAACATTTTTTGTGCATCTTCAAATAGATTTTTTAATAATTCTATAGTATAAATTTTTTCAAAACCTGCTTGAATAGCAGTGGCTGTGCCCCAACCTAATGATGTGCCGCCTTCTACAAAAATTGTATTTTTGTTTGAAACAAAGTGTTCTAAAAGCCTATCATATTTTTCTTTTTGGTTTACAGTAAGCTCATGCTTTATCATTATTACCTCTTTTCAATTTACGTTGTCTTTTTGCTTCTTTTGCTTTTCTTTTGTCTTCTCGACGTATCCATCTAAAATTAAAAAGATTCTCGTAATTGCTTGTATTTAATCCGAGCTGGTTTGCGTACTCATTTTTTATGAATATTAAATTCCACCCAACATGTTTAATAGGTTTGTATCCTTTTTTCAATCCTACATCTATTGTGCTAGAAAAACTGTTTAACCAGGTATCGCCTTTGTTTTCTATCTCTTCTTGGGTAAAATCTTTGTGTCTTTTGTAAATGCCCGGAGGTATTAAATTGTTGATTTCTATTACTACACAAATTGGATCATATGAGTGTAAATTTTCCCACACATCTAAATCATTACTATCTATATCTATACTTAATACATCAAAATTTTGGGTAATTTTAGTACCAGCCAATATACTATCTAAAGTATTTGTGTTGTCAATGAATTTGTTAATTGCAGTAATATTACTGTGCGTGTTTGCCCTTTTTTCTAGTTTGATAAACTTTGTGCTGTCACCTTCTATTAGTACAGCATTAGCATTATCGTTTGCTATAAATGTAAAAGTATTGCTTAGATGTTTTCCATCCCATGCTCCAAACTCACATACCCATTCTACTTTTTTGTCGAGCCTCTTAAACAGTTCTCTTACTACTATATCTTCATTGTTTTGAGAATAACTTAGCCTTACAGTCATGCCATTATCTCTTTCAGTAAGTTTTTGTAAAAAAATGCGAATCTTAAAAAACTACTGTGCCTGCTTGTTCTTTGTATATCAGTGTGACTAAGAATTAATAAATCTTCAAGAGCTTGTATTACACTGTCACGGGATCTATTAACATTGTATCTTGCTTTATTACCATCTGCATCAAAGAATGAAGTCTTCCACTTGTCATCTATAAACTTTTCAACATAAGATGACTTTGATTTTGTTACTACATTAGAATATTTAGAGAATTTTTCTTCAGCATGTTTACTATCGCTACAAACAAAAAACTTTTGTTTAGGATTCTTTTCTACTATTGGTATCCAACTATCTTCGTTTACTAAATCTAAATCAGTTTTTCTAATATGTAAACCTTGTGTATTATTATCTATTTGGTTAGTGCTGACAAAGTTTTTTACATTATCTAAAATTTGTCTTTTTGGTTTAAATTGTAATAAATTTTTAGTTGTGATTGTAGGGTCAAGATACTTAGGTATTTCGTCATTGAAATAGAATATTGGTTTATTAGATTCTAAAATATTGCTAATTGTTCTTTTATTATGTTTGATATCTGTAGCACCTTGATGTGACACAGTTGTATATAAATCTAAATCATGATTAAGTATACTAAAAACATCTATGTTGGTTTGAAATAAATCTTCAAAAGGACAATCACATGTATTATGCCGTGTCCAATTTATCATAGGAGTCAAATTGCATTGTTTAGCAACCTGCAATCCGGATACTAAACTTCCTAATCTATTGCCTAAACCACCACGACATTCTATCATAATACGACTCATGACAGTATTTATCGGATTTTAGTTAAGTGCTATTATTACTGATTAGATTGTTGCGTCATCTAGTCCGGCAGTTCTTAGTTTGACTATATTAGATAATTGCCATTGTTTAATGTCTAGTCCTTTGATTATTCCTAGCCATTTGTTACGCAATAGTGCAAATTCATTGATAATCTTTTCAAAATCTACAACATCGGCTTCGCCGTCTACAAATTTTTCAGCGTCTCTAGAACTTAGTTGACGTTGATAATTTTCAACATATCTTCTAAAATGTGTTGCACGTAGTCGACGAAGTTCGATGTTTAAGTATTCTAATATTGCTTCAATTTCTTGAAGTTGTCCAAAACGAGTTTCAACTAGAGCTGGCATGATAGACGATGCTTTCTCAATACGACCGGTAATATTTGTTTCTTTTTTTGCCTGTAATAGTTCTGCTTCATAGTATGCTATTGCCGCAGGAATATTATTAACATCTTTAGAAACTTTGTCATACCAATTTGTCATATTAATTCCAATCGTCTTCTTCGTCAATTATTTGGTCGTCATCAAGCACGTATTCAAGTGCAGCATCAAGGTATGTATCTATACCCATCATACCTTCTAGAGTTGTCTCTGGAATATCGTAGTCTAGTAATGTATTAACGTATTCCTGAGCAGCCTCTTGTTTGTCTTTTTCTGCAATTTTTTCGCTTAAGACACTCCAAATATCTGCTATCATGTTCGCTTCCATATCTTACTCTCCGTTTACAGATTCAGTTGTCTCCTCAATAACTTCTTCTGCAAGATCTGGTTTGTTCGCAATGTCCTTAATAATCATATCAAGTTTATCGCTAACCCATGCTTTTCTATATTCCAGATGTGCTTCTCCATTGAGGTCAGTGTATTTAAGTCTATTGCCTTCTTTTTTAAGTAAGCCTTTTGCCTCAAATAAATCAACCAATCCACTGTAAGGATCCATACCAGTTTCATATGGAATCTTAACCTGTACACTTTCAAACGGTTTAGCGTAACGTGTTTTCATAACCTTACAAGCGGCTCTAATACCACGTACATCAGTTACTTTATTACCATCTTCATCTTCTTTTAGTTTCAATTTACGCATTGCAACAACAATACTTGATGCGTAGATAAATCCTTGTCCACCTGATATTTTATCATCTGGATCAAACATATCTTGAGATGCATATGTATGATTAGTACATACCATGCCTACATTGTAACTACCAATCATGTTTACAGTGTTACGTACAAGTGCTGTCAGTGCCTTAGGCTTACGACCCATATCACCTTTCATATCACCTTTGTTGAACTGATCAACATCAGTTGGTGTAAGCAACATGCCTAATGAATCAATTACGAACAATACTTTTGGACGTTCTTCTTCTGCCATATCACGATATTCTTTCATAAATTCTGATACTGTTTTAGCAACATCATCAATCATGCTCATGTTAAGTTTAAGAAGTTTATCCTCTGATGTATCTACATTAAGAGCTTGTAACCATTTTTCGTCAAGTGCGTTTTCACTATCTACAAGAACAACAAAAATTCCCTGTTCTTGTGCTGCCTTTACAATATTTGCAGAACAAAAATATGACTTACCTGAACCACTTTCTCCTGCGAACACAGTTACTTTACCTAGTGGCACACCTTTGTGGAAATCACCACTAATTAAATAGTTAAGAGCAAGGTTTCCTGTAGAAACCCAATCAGTAGGATCATTGAATCCAATACCTAGTCCATCAATACTCTTTGTTAGACTTTTTCTAAATTTAGTTATATCAAATGCTTTCGCCATAATTACCTTTCCTTTGTTAAAGAATGGGAGACCTCGCTGGATACCGGATGGAGGTTTTTGCCGGAACTCCCATAAACTCTTTACTGTTGTCTATTACGGATCATTGCTAAAATGTCCTGAGCTCTGTTTGAGCTATCGCCACCGTCTGCAGGAGCCGCTTCAGCCGCTGGTGCTGGAGTTGCTTCTGGAGCAGGAGCAGGAGTTGCTGCTGGAGCAGTTTCTGCTGCTGGTGCCGCTGGAGCATTTGCAGATTTGTTTGGATCACCAGTTGCTTGACTCATGCCTGCTGGACGGAAGTATTGTCCCCATCTGTCCATATCATATGCTTCGCCATCTACTGATGCTTCAAACATTTCTTTCATCACTTTAAGTTCAACTTCGCCTGGCTTCTTAGGAAGAAAGTCATTCAAGTTAAACAATCCGTGTTTGTCAACTGCTGCTTTTTCTTCATCACTTAAAGCACGTTCTCTACGTGACCATTGTGATGTTGAGTAATCAGCATATCCACCTTTAGAAGTTTTCTTAATTCTAAAGTCCACGCCACGCATGTAATCTGTTGGCAATTCTTCCAATTCAGGATCCATTAATGCACCCTTAATAATTTGGAAAATTTGTGGACCAATTATAAAACGTCTAATTGGATTTTCTGGAGTAGAATCTTCACCAATTGGATCTTCGTTAATAAAGCCTTGGAAAATATAAGAACGCTTTTTCCAATACTTACGACCCATGTCTTCTAAACTTTTGTCTTTGAACCATGGACGTACTTCACTTAGAATAGGACAAGTAGTACCGTCATTGTACATTTCAACACATGGAACTTGTACAATTAAGTTACGATTGTCTGATTCGCCTTTAACACCTGCGAAAGGTAATTTGATCATCGCACGTTCTACCCAAAAGAATGTGTTGTCAGCATTACCGTCGGGTAAGAATCTTACCACGGCTTCTTTGCCTTCTTGCATATTCCAATGTGGATAAATTGCGTTGTCTCCGCCACCAGTAGAATTACCAGTTGAGCGATTTTGTTGTTCCGCTAGTTTTGCGCGGATTTCTGCTAATGATGCCATTTTGTAGCCTCCTTTGTTTGCCTAATTTAAATGTCATTTATGCCTAATGCATACTTACTATTATATGCAACTTTATTTATCTTGTCAACAGTTATTTTAATTATTTTTGATTTTATTAATCCAAACACGTCTTCCATACAAATAACTTTTCATAAATATATAGCAACAGGCAAACAAGAGCGAGGCAGAATATGGAAACAAGATATAAAGAATTAGAAACTCTCATCAGCAAATTTGTTAGGCAGTTACCTGAAACACAAGATTATGCAGATAGGCTTGCAGAAGAATTAGAGATTATAGCCAAACTAGGATTCGCAAAACACTTTCTACGTGTTGTTGAAATACTAGACTTAACAAAAGATGTTCCACACATTACAAGAGGATCAGCAGGAAGCAGTTTATTATGCTGGCTGTTAGGCATTTCAGATGTTGATCCAATACAAGAACGCATACCTTTATCACGCTTTATGAATCCAAAGCGAGATGACCTACCGGACATTGACTTAGACTTTCCGCATTGGAAACAAGAAGAAGTTATGAATCGAATATTTAGG
>MDTB01022388.1_pt1 | contig 20708 bp, 15 predicted proteins | sample 811161 | NCBI WGS metagenome assembly MDTB01 (sample SAMN05326650, study PRJNA326480) | marine metagenome | isolation source: seawater | place: Mediterranean Sea | collected 2009
AAATAACTTTAATTACATTCCATCCTGATCCTCTAAAACTACCTTCAAGCTCTTGAATAATTTTTCCATTTCCTCTTACTGGCCCATCTAATCTTTGCAAATTACAATTAATAACAAAAATCAAATTATCCAATTTTTCTCTTGCAGCTAAACCTATTGCTCCTAGTGACTCTGGCTCATCCATTTCACCATCACCTAAAAAGACCCAAACTTTTCTTCCTTCGTCCTTAACTAGACCTCTATTTATTAAATATTTTAAAAATCTGGCTTGATAAATTCCCATTATAGGTCCGAGACCCATCGATACAGTAGGGAACTGCCAAAAGTTAGGCATTAACCATGGGTGAGGATAAGAAGAGAGACCTCCTTTATTTACTTCCTGTCTAAACCCATCTAATTGAGAAGCAGTCAATCTTCCTTCTAAAAATGCTCTAGCATACATTCCTGGCGCTGAATGGCCTTGAAAATAAATTAAATCACCCCCAAACTTATTATTTTTTGCTCTCCAAAAATGATTCATCCCAACATCGTAAAGAGTTGCAGCAGATGCAAATGTTCCAATATGTCCACCTAACTCAGGACTCTTCTTATTAGCCTTTACTACCATTGCAGCTGCATTCCACCTTATGTAGGCTCTTAATTTTTTTTCTATCTTTTGATCTCCCGAAGACTTTGCTTCAGCTTCAGGAGGAATAGTGTTTATATAAGGGGTTGTTCTAGTATCAGGCAAAACTAAACCTGATTTATAAGCTTGATCAATAACTTTATTTAATAAATAGCTTGCTCTGGATGAACCATCATTTTCAATAACTGAATTCAAGGAGTCAATCCATTCATTTGTTTCCACAGGGTCAATATCGTCTTTAGATGCAGGTTCAGCAAAAACTTTTTTTACTGGTTTAATAAGATTTAAGTCACCATTAGTTTTATTTTTTTTCTCTACCGGAATTTCTTTTTTTGAATCGTCTATTTTTTTTTCTATAGAAACTGACGCAGCTTGACCATTTTCAATTGTTGCTAAAACACTTCCTTCAGACACCTTATCCCCTATTTTTACTTTTAAATCTTTGATTTCACCAGAAGAGGGAGAGGGAATTTCAAGACTCGACTTATCGCTCTCAATTGTAACAATCGGGTCATTTTTATTTATTTGATCACCAGGTTTAACGAGAACTTCAATTACCTCAACATCCTTGAAATCACCAATATCTGGAACGGAAATATTTTGAGCCATAATTAGTTATTATAAACTGCTTGGAACATATTAAAAAGAGGGTGAATAATAAACTATAAATATTAGGACAAAATGCGTGATAAGCACTTTTTTTGACACATTTTACGCTATTTTTAGACAACTAAATTTAGTCTAATTAGTTATGAAATGGCTAATAAGATTGTTTTCTAAAAAAAAGGAAATTGTTTCAAGCAGAAATTTAATAGTACAGAGAATTTTATTAAAAAGATATCTTTTAAGATAAGCACTAATAGTAAGCTAAATAGATAGATATTATTATCACCCAAAAGAAAGCATAATACAAAATATAACCTTTTACTGTAAAAGGCATTTTTTTTAGCTTACGCTTACCTTTCCCTTTATATGGTTTTGAAATTTCCATTATCTTTCAATACACATGGCGATTCCCATTCCTCCTCCTATACATAAAGTAGCTAATCCTTTTTTAACATCTCTTTTTATCATTTCGTTTATTAGCGTTACAAGGATTCTGGTTCCTGACGCGCCAATTGGATGACCTAAAGCAATAGCTCCACCATTAACGTTTACTTTTTCTTCAGGAATTGCAAGGGTTCTTAAAACTGCAATGCTTTGAGCAGCGAAGGCTTCATTGATTTCAAATAAATCTACATCTTTTATTACCCACCCTGCTAATTCCAAAGCTTTTTTTGAAGAAGGTATAGGACCAGTTCCCATCAAAGCTGGATCGACACCACAAGTTGCCCAAGATTTTATAGAAACCAATTTTCTTAGGTTCCTATTTTCTGCTTCCTCGGAAGTCATTAATGTAACTGCGGCTGCACCATCGTTTATGCCAGAAGAATTTCCAGCTGTTACTGTTCCATCTTTTCTAAACACAGGTTTTAATCTCTTTAGTGCTTCAATATTTATTCCTTCTCTGGGGTGCTCATCTTTTCTAAAATCTACCTCACCTTTTTTTGATCTTATTTTAAAATTAACTATTTCTTCACTAAACTTATTGTCTTTTTGCGCTTTAAGAGCTTTTTCTTGAGAGTCTAATGCAAATTTATCTTGGTCATCTCTTGTCACTTGAAATTTTGTTGCTACGTTTTCTGCTGTAACACCCATATGATAATCATGAAAAGCATCCCACAATCCATCTTTTATCATTGTGTCAATCATTTCTGAATTGCCTAATTTTTTTCCATCCCTTAAATAAATTGAATGAGGAGCTAAAGACATACTTTCTTGACCACCAGCTACCGCTATTTTTGTATCTCCAGCTTTAATGCTTTGAAACCCAGATGCAACAGACCTGATTCCTGATCCGCAAACTTGATTTACAATATAAGCTGTTTTTTCTTTAGGTATACCAGATTTTATTGCCGCCTGTCTGGCAGGGTTCTGTCCTGTGCTACCGGTTAATACTTGACCCATAATAACTTCATCTACATCATCGTTTTTGAGATTCGATCTTTTTATAACCTCAGAAATTACAGAAGATCCAAGTTCTTCACTTGATATATTTTTTAACGATTTTCCCAAAGATCCTACTGCGGTCCTAGCAGCCGAAGTTATTACTATATTTTTTTTATTCATAATTTTTTTTGTTTTAATAAACTAACTATAACAGCCATTACTAAAAAAATATACGTTGAATTAAAAGTCGTAAAGAAACTTCCTGTGCTTTTTATAGGGAAAATTTCAGCTATAAAAAGAAACAAAAAAGGGGTAATCAAATAATTCGTCCTTAATGCTTTGTTCGAACTTAAAATATATTTACCAATGAATGATTTATATAATATAGCAATAAAAATTAATGAAACTAACAAAAGACCAATTAAGCCTAAATCAGTGAGAATTTCTAAGTAATAATTATGGGGGTGGGTATTACAAGTGGATCTTTCATCTTGATCGATATTGCTTCTATTGGGACAATTAATTCTAAAAGATCTAATGCCTCCACCGGTATATTTATTCATTCTCCAAGTATCATAAAAAGACTCAAACTCAGCATAATGTGATGGCATTTGCAGACGATCAATTTTTTCTTCTGTAATTACAGTAGATAATTTTTTAGTATACGTCACAAAAGAATCTAGATTTGTTTTTATTTCTTCACTTGAGTTGTAAATTAAAAAGATGACCGCCGAAGATAAAAATATTAATGGAAAGAAATACCTTCTCAATTTTTTTTCAAATATAAATAGTAAAAAAATTACAAACAGGAATAAAATCAAAGGCATCCTGTTACCTGATAAAACCATAGCCGCCAAAACGACCAAGAAAGAAATTATCAAAAAAAATAAAATTTTCTTTTTTTGAGAAAGATTAAAGATTAAAGGAAATGCAAAAAACCCGATTGGCGCAAATTTTTGTAAATACGCACCTGCGATCCATTCATCTCCGAATGGACCTGATAATTTTCTATTAACGGCTTCATAACCAAAAATATCTTTATCAAAAATTAATTGATAAAAAATATCAAAACATACAAACAAACAAGAAAAAAGACATGATATGAAAAAAAATTTCATTGAAATAATTTTATTTTCAATAAAATATCTTAAAATCAAATAAAATAATAAATAACGAAAATAAAAAATTGTCTTAGTGGTAATAAATTTTAAATCTGAAGATGTTAATTTATTTTGATCTAAATAATTATAAAAACAAATAATTAGAAAGAGAGCAAATAAGTAAAAGATAAGTTTATCTATTAAAATAAAATCAATCTTGAATAGATTTTTTCCATAAAAAAATATCCCAGCCATAAATAATAGTAAAATATTTAAATTTATTAAAAGATTTCCAGCTATATAACTAATAGGTATAAATAAGAATAATATGTTAATTATTTTCATTTTTATTGATTTTGAGAGCATATATTAATTTTATTAAATATATTTTTAAATAAATTCAACGATAATTATTTATTTAAGCTTGTTTATATGATTTATTTTGATAATAAATTTATATGCGCCTGTAGCTCAACTGGATAGAGCGCTTGGCTACGGACCAGGAGGTTCTGGGTTCAAATCCTAGCAGGCGCGCCATAGTTTTGATAGTGAAAAAGTTATATATAAGGTGTAAAAAGTTCTAATGAAAATATCTTTACAAAAAAGTGTTATTTTATTTTTTATTTTTGTATTTTTTATTTTGTTACTTTTTACGTTAATTCTATAAGTATACAGAAATTAATATAATTGATCCTAAAATTATTCTGTAAAATACAAAAATATTGAGACTAAACTTTTTAATATATTTTAAAAAATATTTTATCGTAAAATATGAAAATAAGTATGAAAAGAGTATCGAAAATAGGATTATAAAAGAAAATTTAAAATCATTTGACTCTACTAAATTTTTGATACCGTATAAAGAAATAATAGCTAAAGTTGGTACAGATAACAAAAATGAAATTTTAGCTGAGTCGTATCTTTTAAAACTTAAAAATCTTGCCCCAGTAATTGTAATTCCTGATCTACTTACTCCTGGTACCAACGATAAAATTTGCATTAGACCTATCAAAATAGCAATCTTAATTGAGAAATTATTTTTTAATGTATTTCTTTTTTTAAACTTATCGCTTACATAAAGTAAAATTCCGAAAATAAGAGTAGTCCATCCAATTATCTCTACATTTCTTAAATATCTAACTAAATCATATTTTATTAAAAAAAAACCAACAACTAATACAGGAATTGAGGCAACGACAAATTTTAACAATAAACTTTTATTTTTTTAGAAAAATAAGCATGTCATTACGAAAAAATACAATAACAGCCATAAATGAACCTACATGTAATGCAACATCTATAGATAATTGTTGATTAGAAAAATCAAAGTATTTTGTAATTAAAATTAAATGTGACGAAGAACTAATTGGAAGAAATTCAGTTATACCTTGAACAATTGACAGAATAAATATTTCAACCATGTTTTATTTTAATTTTCATGTGTGTTCATTCAGAGACATTGCAATGCATATCAGGTATGCAAAATCTAGTCATTAAAAATAAGGATTTATGTTAAAAAAGGGAACTAATATTTACCTATTTTTTCTTTTAAACCACCGTCTTTTAGACTACTTTCGGAAAATTATGAAAAATAAAATGTTACAGTTTGTAGATTTAAAAAAAGAAACGCCTTTAAAAAGAGATACAGATAAAAGGCGGGAAGATTTTAATGAGATTTACAACGATTATATAAATAACAAGGCTAAAGAGCAGTCTAGTAGGTGTTCTCAATGTGGAGTTCCTTTTTGTCAAATCCACTGCCCTTTAAGCAATAACATACCAGATTGGCTAAAGCTTACTGCAGAGGGCAGAATGCAAGAAGCTTATGAATTATCTCAAAGCACAAACAATATGCCTGAAGTTTGCGGAAGAATTTGTCCTCAAGATAGATTATGTGAAGGAAATTGTGTAATAGAACAATCAGGTCATGGAACTGTAACAATCGGTTCAATCGAAAAACATATAACGGATACAGCTTGGGAGAAAGGCTGGGTTAAACCATTAAAAATTAAAAAAGAACTTAATCAAACAGTTGGGATAATAGGAGCTGGTCCTGCAGGTTTAGCATGTGCAGAAGAATTGAGAAAATCTGGTTATCAAGTCACTATATACGATAGGTACGACAGACCTGGCGGCCTACTTATTTATGGAATACCGAATTTTAAATTAGAAAAGTTTGTTGTAGAGAGAAGAACAAAGCTTTTAAAGGATAGTGGTATTAAATTTGTACAAAATTTTGAAGTCGGTAAAGACAAATCGCTTTACGAATTAAAGAAAATTCATGATGCTCTATTAATAGCTACTGGTGTTTACAAAGCTAGGGAAATTGACGTCCCAGGTCAAGAATTAAAAAATATTTTCCCCGCAATGCAATTTTTAACTGCTTCGAATAAAAAGGGCCTTGGAGATAAAGTAGACTTATTTGAAGACGGAACTTTAAATGCACAAGGGAAAAATGTTGTAGTTATTGGAGGAGGTGACACCGCCATGGATTGTGTAAGGACCGCGGTGAGACAAAAAGCAAAATCAGTTAAATGTCTTTATAGAAGAGATAGAGAAAATATGCCAGGATCTGCAAGAGAGGTTGGTAACGCTATAGAAGAAGGAGTAGAATTTATGTGGCTTTCAAGTCCAAAAAGTTTTACTGGAGAAAAAAAAGTAGATGGGGTTAAAGTCAATAAGATGAAACTAGGTAGCCCTGATTCTTCAGGGAGAAGAAGGCCAGAAATTGAGGAGGGTTCAGAATATAAGATTTCTGCAGATCTCGTTATTAAATCTCTAGGTTTTGATCCAGAAAATCTTCCTAAGTTATTTAATGCTAAAGAATTAGGTATTTCACAATGGGGAACAATAAAAATTGATTTAAAAAAAATGCAAACCAATTTAGATGGAATATTTGCTGCAGGAGATATTGTTAGAGGAGCATCTTTAGTTGTTTGGGCAATTAGGGATGGAAGAGATGCAGCAGTTCAAATTGAAAAATATTTGCAATTAAAAATTAATAAAAACAAATCTACTCAAGCGGCTTAATATGCAGAATTATAAAAAAAATAAATTATTATTAGAGAAAACTCATAATTACAGTCCTAGCATGGAACACGATGCCTGTGGAGTGGGATTGATTGCTTCAACTAACGGAAAGAAGTCTAGAAAAATAGTGGAGTACGGTATTGAAGCATTAAAAGCAATTTGGCATAGAGGTGCGGTTGATGCTGATGGTAAGTCAGGTGATGGAGCTGGAATTCAAATAGAGATTGCCCCAGAATTTTTTAAAGAAAAAATTTTAATTACTGGTCACACACCTAAAGAAGACCAACGTATTTGCGTAGGAATGGTCTTTCTCCCGAGAACTGATTATTCTGAACAAGAAAAATGCAGGGAAATAATAGAGTCCGCTTTGCTTGAAGGTGATTATTATATATATGGTTGGCGCCAAGTACCAATAAATCCAAGTGTTCTAGGAAAAACAGCTGATCAAAGCCGTCCTGAAATAGCCCAGGTAATGTTTAAAAAAAATAAGAATTTAAAAACAAACGATCTTGAAAGAGATCTTTTTGAAACTCGTAAAAAAATAGAAAAAATTGCAAGAGAAAAGCAATTAAAAGAATTTTATATTTGCTCCTTTAGCTCTAGATCAATTGTTTATAAAGGAATGTTTTTAGCAGAAATGCTTTCAGAGTTTTATCCAGATTTAAATGATAAAAAATTAACATCGAGATTTGCAATTTTTCACCAAAGATACTCAACCAATACTTTTCCAAGTTGGGATTTAGCTCAGCCATTTAGGACTTTAGCTCATAATGGAGAAATAAATACACTTAAAGGAAATATTAATTGGATGAAAATTCATGAGCAAGATATGTCAAGCTCACTATTTAAAAACGCTAAAGATTTAAAACCTGTAATCAGAAGCTCTTCAGACTCAGGAGCTCTTGATAATGTTTTTGAATTATTAGTACATTCTGGAAAATTAGCTCCTTTAATAAAACTGATGATGATACCTGACTCGTGGTCTAAGAGAAGCAAAACTGTTCCCAAAAATCATCAGGATTTATTTAATTTTCTAAATAGTACTATTGAACCTTGGGATGGACCAGCAGCTATTTGTGCCACAGATGCAAAGTGGGTTTTGGCCTCATCTGATAGAAATGGATTAAGGCCGCTTAGATATTCAATAACTTCAGATGGCTTATTTTTCGCTGGATCAGAGACAGGTATGATCAAAATACCAGAGGAAAAGATTATAGAAAAAGGAAAATTAGGACCTGGTCAAATAATTGCAATAGACTTGAAAAAAGGAAAGTTGCTAAAAGATAAAGAAATAAAAGACTTATTAGCTAAAGATTATAAAAAATACAGTAAACAAATAATTGATTTAGAAAATAAAATTACTAATGAAAATGAAAAACCTAATTTTACTGGCGAGGAGTTGAGAAAAAGACAATATTTGTCTGGTCTTAGTGTAGAAGATTTGGAGCTAATTCTCCATCCAATGGCAGAAGAGGGAAAAGAAGCCTCTGGTTCTATGGGTGACGATACTCCTGTAGCAGTCTTATCAAGTCATTTTAGACCAGTGTCACATTATTTTAGACAAAACTTCAGTCAAGTTACAAATCCTCCAATAGACTCTCTTAGAGAGAACAAAGTAATGAGCTTAAAGACCAGGTTCGGAAATTTAGGTAACATATTAGATTTTGATAATCTAACTGAGGATAATATTTACGTTTTGGATGGTCCTATACTTACTAATTCACAATTTAAAAAATTTAAAAAATTTTTTGCAAAGCAAACCAAGATAATTGATTGTACCTTTGATATTTCAGGCTCACTAAAAGATAGAATAGAAACCATTAGAGAAGAAGCCGAAACTGCAGTCAGAGAAGGTAGTGCTTGTCTTATTTTATCTGACAAAAATGTCACCAATCGAAATGCAAGTATACCAAGTATTTTAACTGTAGGTGCGGTTCATTCTTATTTAGTAAAATTAGGTCTCAGAGGTTACTGTTCACTAAATGTTGAATGTTCAGATGCTTTAGACACACATTCTTTTGCAATTTTAATTGGAGTTGGCGCAACTACAGTGAATCCTTACTTATCAATTGACAGTATCTACCAAAGATTTGAGAAAAAATTATTTGGAAAATCTGATTTTGAAAGCTGTATTTTAAAATTTAAAAAATCTATCGACGCTGGTTTATTAAAAATAATGTCTAAAATGGGTATATCTGTAATTAGTTCTTATAGAGGCGGATGCAATTTTGAAGCAGTAGGTTTAAGCAGGGCTATTGTATCTGATTATTTCCCAGGAATGTCCTCTAGAATTTCAGGAATAGGCATAGCAGGTATTGAAAAAAAGATTAAAGAATTGCACTCAAAGTTTAACGCTAAAAATGTGTATACTTTACCGATAGGTGGTTTGTATAGATATAGAAAAAGTGGAGAAGATCATCAACACCAAGGTAAACTTATACATTTGTTACAAAGTGCAGTTGGCAATGGCTCTTATGAACAATATAAAAAATATTCATCAGGTATACATAATCTCCCCCCAATAAATTTGCGAGACCTGTTAGAATTTAAAACTACTAGAAAATCTATCGAAATAAATGAAGTTGAACCAATTGATGAAATTTTAAAAAGATTTGGAAGTGGAAGTATGTCCCATGGAGCATTATCAGCAGAAGCCCACGAAACTTTAGCCAAAGGAATGAATAGAATTAAAGGAGCTTCATGTAGTGGTGAGGGTGGTGAAGATGCGAAAAGGTTTAAAATTCTTCCTAACGGAGATAATGCTAACTCAAGAGTTAAACAAATTGCTTCTGCGAGATTTGGAGTTACGGTTAATTATTTAAACAATGCTAATGAAATAGAAATTAAAATAGCCCAAGGTGCAAAACCTGGTGAAGGTGGTCAGTTACCCGGCTTTAAAGTAACAGAAGAAATAGCTAGATTAAGACACTCAACACCTGGAGTAACTTTAATTTCTCCGCCACCACATCATGATATTTATTCTATCGAGGATTTGGCACAACTTATTTATGATCTTAAGCAAATTAATCCTAGTGCTAGGGTTGGTGTAAAATTAGTAGCTTCTACTGGAATAGGAACTATAGCAGCTGGAGTAGCAAAAGCTAAAGCAGATATAATTTTAATATCAGGCCACTCAGGAGGAACTGGAGCCAGCCCTCAAACGAGTATTAAGTATGCCGGAATTCCGTGGGAAATGGGACTTACTGAAGCTAATCAAATTCTAACATTAAACAACTTAAGACATAATGTTACTTTAAGGACAGACGGGGGATTGAAAACCGGAAGGGATGTAGTTATTGCTGCGATGATGGGGGCAGAGGAGTATGGAATGGGAACATCTTCGTTAGTTGCTATGGGATGTATAATGGTAAGACAGTGTCACTCAAATACATGCCCAGTTGGAGTTTGTAGTCAGGATGCTTCATTAAGAGAAAAATTTACCGGTACCCCTGATAAAGTTGTAAATTTATTTAAATTTGTAGCAAAAGAAGTTAGGGAGATTTTAGCGTCACTCGGATTTAAATCAATCAATGCAATAATTGGACGAACTGATTTACTATCGCAAGTAAATAAAGGAGCGTCAAATTTAGATGATTTAGATTTAAATCCCTTACTTGTACAAACTGACCCTGGTGAAAACTTAAGGTATTGTAAGGATAAACATATCAATAAAGTTCCTGAGACTTTAGATGAAAAAATATGGTTTGAAATTAAAGACAAGATAAAAACTACAGAAAAAAATGAGTTTCAATATGCAATCGAGAATACATTTAGATCAGTTGGAACAAGGTTGTCTCATCATATTTATAAAAAATTTGGTAATGAAAAGTTAAATGATGACACAATAAATATTAAATTAAAAGGATCTGCCGGGCAATCATTAGGAGCTTTTTTAACAAAGGGAATAAAATTAATTGTAGAAGGAGATTGTAATGATTATGTTGGAAAAGGTTTGTCAGGAGGTACGATAATTGTGAAAAAACCCACCGAAAGCAAGCTTCTCTCAAATGACAATACTATTATTGGAAACACAGTTCTTTACGGAGCGACTTCTGGTAAACTGCTGGCATCTGGGCAGGCCGGTGAAAGATTTGCAGTCAGAAACTCTGGAGGATTAGCGGTTGTTGAGGGATGTGGAGCTCACGGATGTGAATACATGACCGGGGGTACAGCTATTATACTTGGACAAGTTGGAGATAATTTTGGTGCCGGTATGACTGGAGGTATGGCCTTTGTTTATGATGAAAAAAATAATTTTGAAAATTATGCCAATCCTAGTTCAATAGTTTGGCAATCCGTAGAAACAGAATACTGGAAGAAATATTTAAAAGAGTTGTTAATTACATTTTATAGAGAAACAAGTTCAAAAATTGCAAAAAAAATTTTAGATAATTTTGAGATAAATATTAGCAATTTTGTTCAAGTTTGCCCGATTGAAATGATAGACAAAATAAAAAATCCTATTTCTTTAAAAGAAACAAAATTCAAATCAGCCTAATGGAAAAACGAGATAATTTTTTTTTTTTTGGATTTGGGCAGAGCGCAAAATATTTAGTTAAAGAGCTTGTTATTTCAAAAAAAAAATTTTCTTTTTGTGCAACAAATACTAAAAAAACCAAAACGATTTATTTTGCTAAAAAAAAATTCAAATCATTTAAATTTAATAATATCTTTTTTGATAAAAAACTATTATCAAAATTAATAAAATCAAAATTTATTTTAGTGTCGATCCCTCCTCAAAAAAACAAAGACATAGTTCTTAAAAAATTTAGTAAGACTTTAAAAACGTTAAATTTTAAAAAATTAATATATCTTTCAGCAACAAGTGTTTACGGAAATCATTATGGTAGGTGGGTAAATGAACATTCAAAACTAAATGGAAAAACCAAATTTGGATTAAGAAGAAAACTAGCAGAAAAAAGTTGGTTAATCTTTAAAAAAAATACTGGATTAAACATAAATATTTTAAGAGTTTCTGGTATTTATTCAAAAGAAAATAATGTTCTTAAAAAAATTTTAAAAAAAAATATTTATGTAAAAGAAAAAAAATTTTTTTCAAGAATAAGAATAGAAGATTTGGCTAATATAATTAAAAAAATGTTTTATTCTAAAAAAAAATTTACTATTCTTAATGCATCTGATGACAAACCATCAACTAACTTAGAAGTTGCTAATTTTGCAGCAAAATTATTAAATCTAAAAAAGCCTAGTCCAATTTCAATTTCACGATTTAATAATAAAATGATTAAAGATTTTTATAAAGACTCAAAAAAAGTTAGTAATAAAAACATGAAGAATATACTTAATCTTAAATTGAAGTTTCCAACCTACAAACAAGGACTAAGAAATATTTTTAATCATTCTATTTAATTCCTTTTGAATCATATCTAGAGATTTTGAGTCTGAAAGACTGTGGTCTCCTTTTTTAATTATAATCAGTTTTTTTTTTGCATTTTTAAAAATAGAAAGAACTTTTCTAGAAAAAGATATAGGAACTACTTTATCTTTTTTTCCATGAAACATTGAAACATAAATTTTTTGATTAATTTTTTTTGATAGAACTTTATTTTTTCTTCCGTCTTTTATAAGTTGTAATGTAATAGGATATTTATTCTCTCCATTTTCAATTATAACCATTCCTTTTTTTTTAATTTCGTTTTTTGTTTTTAAGGGAAATTTGTTCCACATCAATCTAGTTAGAAATTCTGGGGCGGACCCAATACCAATAAACCCCTTAATTTGATCTTTGTAATATTTAAATTGATTTAAAGCTATCCAAGCACCCATGCTAGACCCAATAATTATAAAATTATTTTTTTTTACAATTTTTTTTATTAAAAACTTAACGTTATTTGTCCAAATGCTTATATTACTTTTAGTAAATTCACCTGATGACTTTCCATGTCCAGAGTATTCTAATGTTAAATAACCAAGTTTTTTTTTTAGTGTATAATTTTTGAAAGTTTGAGGTTTTAATCCTTCGATATCAGACATAAACCCTGGAAGAAAAATAACATACGGATTTTTTTTTGAATAATTGTCCATATATCTAAGTTTTGAGTATTTAGAGATTTTAAAATACTTAAATTTTTTCATATAATGTTTCTAATTTTATTTGTTATATATAATATTTATGACAACTAAAATAAAAGTTCTACAAGTTATCCCGACGCTTGGTTATGGTGGAGCAGAAACTGGTTGCTATGACCTTGCACATTATCTTTTTGAAAAAGATTGCAAATCCTACATAGCTACATCAGGAGGTAAGTTGTTAAAATATGTTAAAAAAAACAAAGTTAAAATTTTTAGACTTCCAGTTCATTCGAAAAATCCCATTTTAATAATTTTGAATGCTTTGCTTTTAACTATACTTATAATTATTAATAATATAAATATTGTTCATGCAAGAAGCCGAGCTCCTGCCTGGTCTTGTTATATTGCATGTTTAATTACTAGACGAATTTTTGTAACAACTTTTCATGGAACTTATAATTTTAAAAACAGATTTAAGAAATTTTACAACAGCGTTATGTTAAGATCTAAACTTACGATAGCTGGATCAAATTTTATTTTTAATCACATAAATGAAAAGTATAGTGAGTACCTAAATAGAAAAAAAAAGTTAAGAGTAATTTTTAGGGGCATTAACATTGATTATTATCATCCAAAAAATATTTCGATTTTAAAAAAGGAAAAATTAATTAAAGAATGGCAAATTTCGTCTAATCTTTTTACAATTCTTATGCCAGGAAGACTAACCTACTGGAAAGGTCAAGAGAAATTAATTGAAGCTATGAATATTTTAATTGAAGATTACAACAATTCTAACTTTCAAGTAATAGTGCTTGGATCGGACCAAGGAAGAAAGGTATATAAAAAAAAGCTTATTAATTTAGTTCAAAGGTATAGATTGGGTGCAAAAATAAAATTTATTGAACACTGCAAAGAAATGCCCTTAGCCTATTCACTTGCCGATGTAGTTGTCTCAGCTTCAATAGAGCCGGAGGCCTTTGGCAGAGTATCAGTTGAGGCACAGTCAATGGGTAAACCCATTATCGCCAGTGATCACGGTGGGTCACAGGAGACTATTTCAAAAGGCAAATCTGGATTTTTATATAAACATGATGATCCGCGTCAACTAGCTAAAACTTTAAATGAAGTTATCAAATTAGATCAAGATACACTAAATTTTATTGGTAGCGAGGGAAGAAAAAACGTCGCAAAGAAATTTGACGTTGAAGCTATGTGCGATTCAACTTTAAGAGAGTACAAAAAATTGTTAGAAATTAAATAGATGCCTCAAATACAATTATTAGATGGAAAAAAAATTCCTTTCAAAAAATCAATTAATGGATTTGACTTAACTAAAGCAATTAGTAAATCTTTAGAAAAATCTGCCTTGGTGATGGAGGTAAATGGTAAACTAAAAGATCTTAGTTACGAGATTACCGACAACTCAACAGTAAGAATTATAACTGCAAAAGATAGAGAAGGTTTAGAAGTTATTAGACATGATGCTGCACATATTATGGCTATGGCTGTCCAGGAAATTTATCCAGGTACTCAAGTAACGATAGGACCAGTTATTGAAAACGGGTTTTTTTATGATTTTGCTCGTAAAGATCCTTTCACTGAAAATGATTTAAAAAAAATTGAAAAAAAAATGGGAGAAATAGTAGATAAAGACGTTCAAACTAAAAGAGAAGTTTGGCAAAGAGATAAAGCCATAAAACATTTCAAAAAAATTGGGGAAAAATATAAAGCTGAAATAATTAAGGGAATTCCAAAAAACGAAGAGCTTTCCATTTATCACCATGGAGATACATGGCATGATTTATGCAGAGGGCCTCACTTGGTTTCTTCAGGAAAAATTGGCAAAGCTTTTAAATTAACAAAAGTTTCAGGTGCTTATTGGAGAGGAGACTCTAATAACGAAATGCTTCAAAGGATTTACGGGACATGCTGGAGTTCAAAAAAAGATTTAGACGATTATCTTCATAGACTAGAGGAAGCTGAAAAAAGAGATCATAGAAAGTTAGGTAAAGAAATGGATTTATTTCATTTTAGAGAAGAAAGCCCGGGCTCAGTTTTTTGGCATGAAAAAGGCTGGCTACTATTTCAAAGATTAGTCGAGTATATGAGAATGAAACAACGTTTAGCTGGCTATAAAGAGATAAGTACACCCGAACTTTTGGATAAATCTCTTTGGGAAAAATCAGGTCACTGGGAGAAGTTTGGTGAGCATATGTTCACTTCGGAAACTCCCGATGAAAAAACTTTTGCAGTGAAACCCATGAACTGCCCTGGTTGTGTTCAAGTTTTTAATCAAGGGTTGAAAAGTTACAGAGACTTACCTTTGAAATTATCTGAATTCGGTAAAGTACATAGATATGAACCCTCAGGAGCTTTACATGGACTTTTAAGAGTGAGAGCTTTTACTCAAGATGACGCACACATATTTTGCACTGAGGATCAAATCACTCAGGAGTCGCTAACTGTTACAAATTTAATTCTAAAAATCTATAAAGATCTTGGTTTTAAAGACGTGGTTTTAAAATATTCTGATCGTCCAAGCAAAAGAGTTGGAGACGATAAAGTTTGGGATAAATCTGAAGCTGCACTTTTAACAGCCATAAAACAATCAAAGCTTAATTACACAGTGAACAAAGGCGAGGGTGCTTTTTACGGTCCTAAAATTGAGTTTGTGTTAAGAGATGCAATTGGTAGAGATTGGCAATGCGGCACCTTACAAGTAGATTTAAATCTACCTGCGAGACTTGGCGCATCATTTGTAGACAAAGATGGGACAAAAAAAGTTCCAGTTATGTTACATAGAGCTTTATTTGGATCTTTAGAGAGATTTATAGGAATTATCATCGAAAATTATGCTGGTAAATTGCCTTTTTGGTTATCTCCAACACAAGCAGTGGTATGCACTATAGCTGAAGAGAACAACGAGTATGTAAATAAATTATTTGAAGAATTATTTAAAGCAGGTATAAAATGTCAAGTGGATTTAAGAAACGAGAAAATAAATTATAAAATAAGAGATCATTCTTTAGCAAAGATTCCAATTATTGTTGTTTGTGGAAAGAAAGAAGTCTTAGATAATACTGTCACGATTAGACGATTGGGTTCAGACAAACAAGAGACTATGAAAAGAGAAAAATTTATAAAGAATATGTTACTAGAAAACAAGTTGCCCCTGAACTAAGTGGTAAATTCAAAACAAAACTATTTTCAAAGAAGAAGTAAACCTAAAGGCCCTAAAGCTAATGAGAGAATTAGAGCTCTAGACGTTCAGGTAATTAGTAGTGACGGAAATAATTTAGGTTCAATGCAATTAAATAAAGCAATTGAAATTGCTAAACAAGAAGGTCTAGACTTAATAGAAATTTCACCAAATGCCAATCCCCCAGTTTGCAAAATTATGGACATGGGTAAATATAAATATGATTTACAAAAAAAAGCTAATTTGGCAAAAAAAAAACAAAAAATAGTATCTTTAAAAGAAATAAAACTAAGACCCGGTACTGAAGTGCACGACTATAATTTTAAAATAAAAAATGCAAAAAAATTTATTAGCAAAGGTGACAAAGTGAAATTTACAGTTAAGTTTAAAGGAAGGGAAATGCAACATACTGAACTTGGCAAAGATTTAATGCAAAGAATAATTAATGAAACTAAAGACGTCGCAAAAGTGGAAAGTCAGCCTAAATTTGAGGGCAGACAAATGGTAATGATTATTCAGCCAATCTAAATAAAGATAATATGATCTTGTAAAGATTAATTATTGCCTATATAAAACCGAAATATTTATGCCAAAATTAAAAACAAAAAGTTCAGCAAAAAAAAGATTTAGATTTACTGCCACTGGTAAGATTAAGATGCCCCAGGCAGGAAAAAGACATGGTATGATTAAAAGGACAAATTCGCAAATAAGAAAACAAAGAGGCACTACGATTATGACAAAGCAGGATTCAAAAATTGTTAAATCATATATGCCCTATAATTTAAGAGGATAACATGGCAAGAACAAAGCGTGGTGTTGTAAGCAGAGCAAAGCATAAAAAAGTTTTAAAATCTGTGAAAGGTCAATACGGAAGAAGAAAAAATACAATTCGTATTGCTCGTCAGGCTATGGAAAAAGCTATGCAATATGCTTACAGAGATAGGAAGACCAAAAAAAGAGAATTTAGATCGCTATGGATTCAGAGAATAAATGCAGGAGTGAGGTTGGAAGGCCTTACTTACTCAAAATTTATTAACGGTTTGGCTAAATCAAAGATCAAATTAGACAGAAAAGTCTTAGCAGAATTGGCTTATAACAATCCAGAAGTCTTTAAATCTATAGTAAAAAAGGTTCAGGCCTCCCTTAATTAAAAGGGCCTTTGATTTAACTTCAACATAATATAAAAAATCAATTACCTAATGAGTGATTTGAATAAAATAAATTCAATTTTCAATGCAAAAATTGATTCCGTAAAAACTAAAGAGGATTTACAAAATATCAAAACAGAGTTTTTCGGAAAGAACGGTCAAATTACACAACAATTTAAAATTTTGGGTACTTTAGATCCTGTCAAAAGAAAAGAATTTGCATCTAACTTAAATAAAATTAAACATAATTTAACCAATCAAATCGAAAAAAAAACATTTGAAGTAGAAAATGCAGAAATAAATGAAAAATTAAAAAACGAGAAAGTCGATGTAACTTTACCAATTCGACCATCCCAACAAGGAAAAATTCATCCTGTGTCGCAAGTCATTGATGAAATTTCATCTATTTTTTCTGAAATTGGATTTTCAGTCGCTGAAGGCCCAGATGTTGAGACTGAATATAATAATTTTACAGCTTTAAATACCCCAGAGGATCACCCAGCTAGAGATATGCATGATACCTTTTATTTGGATAAGAATAAAAAGTTACTTCTAAGAACACACACTTCTCCAGTACAAATTAGAGCAATGTTAGAGGGAAAACCACCATTCAAGATAATTGTACCAGGAAGAACATATCGGTGTGACAGTGATCAAACACACGCTCCGATGTTTCACCAGTTAGAAGGTCTTCATATAGATAAAGATATAACCATGGGGCATCTTAAAGGATGTTTAGACTATTTTATTAAAGAATTTTTCGAAGTCAAAAATGTTAAAATGAGATTTAGGCCAAGTCATTTTCCATTCACAGAACCTTCTGCTGAAGTAGATATCGGTTACAAGATTGAGAATGATAAGATAGTTATAGGAGAAGGTGACAAGTGGCTAGAAATTTTGGGATGCGGCATGGTTCATCCTAATGTACTCAAAAATGCAAAAGTAGACCCAAAAAAATATCAGGGATTTGCTTTTGGTATGGGAATTGATCGTTTAGCTATGTTAAAATATGGAATTAATGATCTAAGGGCATTTTTTGAAACAGATTATCGATGGTTAAGTCACTTCGGCTTTGATCCTCTAGATGTCCCCACTAACTACAGAGGATTAAGTAAATGATCATCACTATTCCGTGGCTTAAAGAACATTTAAAGACTAAAGCAAATGAAAATGAGATAATAGATAAGCTCACAAACATTGGTTTAGAGGTTGAGAGTATTAAAGAAAATTCTGGAGAATTAAGTAAATTTAAAATAGCTAAAATTATTAAGGTAGAAAAACACCCTAATGCAGATAAATTAAAAGTTTGTGATGTAAATATCGGTGAAAAAGAAATTTTAAAAGTAGTTTGTGGAGCACCAAATGCTAGAGACGGATTGATAACTATTTATGCACCACCTGGAGCTATTATTCCTAAAACTAAATTTCAATTAAAAATAGCTAAAATTAGAGGAGTCGAGTCCACAGGGATGTTGTGTTCTGAGAGTGAATTAAATTTATCAAACGAGAGCGATGGAATAATTGAATTAAAAAATAAAGATAAAGAAATAGGAACTAGTTATTTCAAAAGCAAATCAGAAAAAGTGATCGACATTTCAATTACTCCAAATAGAGCTGATTGTTTAGGTGTTAGAGGAATAGCAAGAGATTTATCTTCTACAGGCATAGGTAAATTAATTCCACTTCAAAAGAAAAAGATAAAACAAAATGCCAAACATTTAATTAAAACATCAATTTTAAAAGACCAAAATCAGGGCTGCTTTAAGTTTGGGAGTTGTTATATTAAAAATATCGTAAATAAAGAGAGTCCTAGTTGGTTAAAAAATAAACTTTTAGCATTAGGTTTAAAACCGATTTCGGCTGTTGTTGATATTACAAATTATGTAATGTTTGATTTAAACCGACCTCTACATGCATATGATGCTGATAAAATTGACAGAGAAATTATTGTCAGAAACTCAAACGAGGGTGAAGAATTTGAAGCTTTAGATAATAAAAAATATAAACTCAAAAAAGGAATGTGTGTTATTGCAGACAAATCAAGTGTCCTGGGTCTTGGAGGAATAATAGGCGGAACAAAAACATCAACTGAACTTGAGACTAAAAATATTCTTCTTGAATCTGCTTATTTTTTACCCTCTTCTATTAGAAAAACAGCTCGGGATTTATTAATAAATTCTGACGCAAAATACAGATTTGAAAGAGGAGTTGATCCTAATTCTGTTTGGGAAGGATTAGAAGTTGCTACTGATTTGATAACAAAAATTTGTGGTGGTCAAGCGAGCAAGTTTGTAATTACTGGAAAAAACTCGCTTAAAAATAAGATTATTAAATTTGAGATTGATAAATTTGAAAATTTAATTGGAATACCAATTTCTATAAATGAAGCGCAAAGAATATTATTACTTTTAGGATTTAAGTGCAAAAAAGGCAAAAAAGATATAAAAGTAGAAATTCCTTCGTGGAGACCAGACATCGATCAAGATGTAGATTTGATAGAAGAACTTATAAGAATTAAAGGTTTTAAGAATATTAAGCTGATAGTACCAGAGAGAAAAAGAGATCACGAAACTCTAAATTTTAAACAAAAGTTATTCCATTTATCTCAAAGATCTCTTGCGTCTAAAGGTTATTTAGAAACAGTCACTTGGTCATTTACAGACTCTACAATTGACAAACAATTTTCAAAAGGAGAAAAGGAAATAAAAATTTTTAATCCAATTTCTTCCGATTTAGATGTTTTGAGAAGATCAATTTTCTCTAACATTGCCAATCATCTTAAAAAAAATCAAGATAGAGGTTATGAAGATTTATCTTTGTTTGAAGTTGGCCCAATATTTTTTGGAACAAATCCAGGTGAACAACAAATTGTGGTAGGTGCTTTAAAATCAGGAAAAGTAGGAAGAAAAAGTTGGATAGAAAAAGAGAGAAATATTGATGTATTTGACATAAAAAGCGATGTAATAAAAACTTTAATTGAATTAGGAGTTTTGAAACAAAGCCTTTTTGTGAGTGACAATACAAAAAATTGTTATCATCCAGGTAGATCAGGTTCTATAACTTTAAAATCAGAAAAAGGCCCACTTCTTGCTTATTTTGGAGAAATACATCCCGCAATAACAAAAAAATTAGATTTTAAAGAACCAAATATATATGGATTAGAGATTTTTTTAAAAAACATACCAGAACCGAACAAAAAAATTAGACAATCGAAAAAAAGTTTTCAAACATCAGACTATCAAAAATCCGAGAGAGATTTTGCTTTTGTGATTGATAAAATTTTTAAGATAGGTATTTTAGAAAAGATAATTAAAGAGGTCGATAAATCAATTATTCAGGATGTAACTACATTCGATGTTTACGAAGGTGAAAATATTCCTAGAGATAAAAAATCAGTCGCAATAAATATAACTTTGCAGTCAGTGGATAAAACTTTAAGTGAAAAAGATTTAGATCAAGTTAGTAAAAAAATAATCGATATAGTTAAAGAAAAAACCGGCGCTACAATTAGGTCCTAATGTCAGATATAAAAAGAATTCGTAACTTCTCTATAATTGCGCATATTGATCACGGCAAATCAACAA
>MDTB01217593.1_pt1 | contig 20707 bp, 15 predicted proteins | sample 811161 | NCBI WGS metagenome assembly MDTB01 (sample SAMN05326650, study PRJNA326480) | marine metagenome | isolation source: seawater | place: Mediterranean Sea | collected 2009
AATACAAGTTTATCAATTCTAGAAACAAAAACATTTTGGAATACTTGAATTATCATAGCAACGATCAGCCCGAAAGCAGTAGTAAGAAGAGCTTGTGAAATACCGCCAGCTACAACCGCAGGAGAAATATCATTAGCAGCTTTAATAGCATCAAATGCTCCAATCATACCTACAACTGTACCTGTAAAACCGAGCATGGGAGCAACTGTAATTACTGCATTAAGCCAAATCATATTTTTTTCTAAAAATGCCATTTCAATTGCGCCAGCATTTTCGATTCCTTTTTCCACATCGCCCAGACCTCTATCTATTTTAATTAAACCAGCATAAAATATTGCAGCAATAGGGCCATCAGTCTGTTTACAGATTGACACAGTTTCTTCAATTCCTTTATCTTTAACTGTTGTGGTAATTTCATCATAAAACATCTGCGAGTCTACTCCGGACATCATGAGTGAGTATGCTCGTTCAATTACAAATGCAAGACCAAAAATTAATGTCATTAGTATGGGCCACATGAAAGCCCCACCTTCTAAAAAATAATATACCATTACTTATCTCCGTATCTGATTTTGATAATTTTAATAAAAATGTTTATAAAAATTTATTTATAAGATTACAAATTTAACTTAATCAATCCAAAAATGCATCTGCTTCGTTAAAATGTTTTAAAGCTTCAACAACCTGATTATCAAGTTGTAATCTAATATTCGCAGCTTCATCCTTACCCCATATTGAACCTGCTATTTCACTTTTAATTGAGTTTCTAATATATTCATTATCAAGTACTATTGAATCTAAATTAACAAAAATAGAATCTTGACTAAGGTTGTCTAAAAATGAATTAAACAAGGAATCGTTTACAATCCAATTTTCTTTAAAGTTTAAAAAAGAATTAAACGTATTCTTTTGTTTAGAGCTAAATTTTGATGCAAAATTAAAAATAGGTCTTTTCGCATTTCTTACAATTTTACTTGTTTCTAAATTTATTGAATTTTTATATGGTATATAAATGTCTGGAGTAATTCCTCCTCCCCCATAAACAGTTCTTCCTGATTTAGTTTTATATTTTGGTCTTAATTCTTTTAAGCTATCAATTTTAGACTCTCTATCTTTTTCATATAATTCACGGTAATAAGCTAGGTCATTACCATCTTCATAGGGTCTTTGTATTAATCTCCCAGAGGGGGTATAATATCTAGCGATTGTAACTCGAAGAGCGGCACCGGAATCTAAAGGTAGCTGGCGTTGGACTAATCCTTTCCCAAAGCTTGTTTCTCCAACAACAAGACCTCTATCTAAATCTTGCACGGCACCCGAGACAATCTCAGCTGCACTTGCAGAACCACGATTAATTAATATAATAACTGAAAAGTCATCATGTCCTTTATTTTTAGTGCTTATAAATTCTTGGTTTGATTCTTTAATTTTACCTTTTGTATAGACTAAAGTATCAATACTTGTGATAAATTGATCTGAAATAGCAGCAGCTTGTTCTAAAAACCCACCACTATTCCCTCTTAAATCAAATAACAACTTTTTCATCCCTTGTTCTATTAACGTGTCAATTGCTTCTACAACTTCTGTTTCAGTTGTTGCAGAAAAACGCCTTAAAAAAATATAGCCGGTATCATCATTTAGCATAGTGGCTGCACCTACACTGTAAATTGGGATATTGTCCCGAATAATTGTAACATCAAAAGGTTTTGGAAATCCTATTCTTCCAATAGTTACAACAACCTTTGTGCCTTTTTTTCCTCTCAACTGCTCAAAAACTTCATTTTTTGTTATCTTGTATGCATCTTTTCCATCTATTGAAATAATTTTATCTCCAGGCATTAATCCAACAATATCTGACGGACTATTTGGCACTGGAGAAATAACAGTAATAAACCCATCTAAAATATCAAATTCTATACCGATACCTTGAAACTTACCCTTGAAAATTTCATTAATGTTTTCTTGTTCCTTTGCTGGGATATAAGTCGAATGAGGGTCGAGTTCTTCCATTAACCCATGAAAAGAGCCATCTAGGATTTTTTCCATATCTACAGTATCAAAATAAAAATGATTTACATAAGATATTATTTGTTGAAGAACATTAATCTTTTCTCTTAGTATTTTGTAAACATTTTGATTACTGGAATGCGCTTTGGGTAAAAAAATTATAGTAGCCAGAATAAATCCAAAAGCGGAAGATAATAATAAAGGCCAGGCTTGGCGTAATTTTTGGAGCATATATTTAAGTTTTTTTATAGGCCAATATAGAGCATCGTCCTAAAAGTTAGTCCTGATAAGGATGATTGAGGAGAATCACTAACAGAGGTTCTTCCATTTAATTTCCAACTACCTGCAGGCACTGTACCCTTATTTGCGCCCATACTTATTCTTAGCCCAAGGCGTTCTAAAAATTGCCATTTCACTGCAACATATGGCTGAAAATTAAAAAATGTTGCGCTAACATCTCTTTGTAGGCCAGCAACTTCTCCAGGAACAATTTGTTGATCTGGATTGTCAATATCTGTAACTGGATAGTAAAGAGTTCCATCAGTCATCGTACCATACGCATTGGAAAATATTTTATTCCACCTTGGGTTACCACTTTGCTGGTCAATGGCCATACTCACTCGCCCTAAACCCATTAGTGCTCCAGACGACAATTCTAAATCTTGTAGTAATGGCATAACATATTCTACTGAAGCAGCACCAAGAAGAAATGAAAACTTTGCTTTAATTGAAGGATTAAAATCATCAGTATATACAAGAGATGTATCTTCAATATCATAACCAGGTGTACCGCTATCCTTGTAGAGTACTATATCAGGTATTGTACTAACAGAAGAGGCACCCATCCCTGCATATCCGCCGATGCGCCACCTTCCTGTAACATGCGCAAATCCCTCTCCACCATGAATGACAAATGGATCTGAAAAATTACTTGGATCTAATCCTAGAGCGGTCAGATAACTAGCACCTGGAATCGAATCTAAAGATATATACATAGGGCTGTAGCCAATACCACCACCAAGAAAATCTTCAGCTGGATAGCTAAATTGCCCGTACGCAAATGTACATTTAAATATTAATATGAAAATTATTTTTTTCATGACTTTCAAATTCTTCGCAAAGAAACGCATATCAAATTAAGATTCAAGTTACAAACTAGAAAGAAAATATTCACCAAAAATGAACAAATTAACAAAAAAGTCATTGCAGGTGTTTTACTTGTATAAATAGTAACATTATCCTATATTTTTCGAATAGTAAACGAGGTAAGGGAGGTCATACCGTGTATTATCTCCCCAAAAAAAATCCAATTTTGGCTTGGACCATGATGCATATTACGTTAAAAAATGCCTTTAGAGGCGTTTTATATATATTTATTGTGTGGTTGTTAAATTTGTCTATCCTTACAGGTGGGATTGATTTCCGCATAAAAAATGGGTCTTATGACCTAAACAGCAACGGTAAAACTGAAAAACTTACCCTTAACGGGAGTGCATCTGGAATTGTATTAATTGAAAGTATATCAGACACTTTGTGGTCTTATAAAGGTAATAAAACTTTAAAATTTACAGATATTGAACTAATTGATATTAATGGAGATGGTCTAAAAGATCTTGTCGTTACGCCTGACCTTTTTACGTCAATTGGTTTTAATGATTGGTTATATGTTTTTCTAGGTTCTGAAGAGAATATCTTTTTAAAGGAACCATATACTTACGGGGAAGCACCATTTGAACAAAGTGGACTTAAGCCCACGAGTTTAGCTATGATACCAAATAAATCAAATATGTTATCTGTCTCTTTTGGATCCCCGGTAAGATATGCAATTTCTTTTATTATAACTTTTAAAGACAACCAATTAGTTCTTGAAAATTTTAACAAATTGTCAGCTCCAATTATTGAAAACGGATATTCAACTGTTTATATAGAAAGCTTTTCTAGTGATTCCATTGATTATATTGCTATGATTTCTGTGGAAAATAATAAAATTAATTCTGCATTGTTTGATGTGGGGAAAGGATTTCTACTATCGCACAGTGAGTCTCTATCAGCTAGAAGTGGAAAATCAATCATTGGAGTAGGAATATCCAGGACTGTATTATCAAACAAACCTCAAAATGAAGGTTTATTACTCCCCTTTTTATCTGGAGACTCGCTTCTTTTATACCTAGATAAAAACGAACTTAAAATAGAAGAAGAAAATTTTTCTAAAAGAACAGTTCTTCCCGAAAAAAATAAAAAAGTATTTAAAGAAATAGAAAAAATACGAGAAAACCTTGAAAGTGAAAAAATCAAAACACTTGTAAAGAAAGCTTTTAATCCTTTAACAAAAGAACAGATTTTGAGCCATGAAGAACCTTATGAAAAATATCAAAAAGCTGAACAAAAAACCCCTGTTACTCAAGCTGAGTTAGGCGTTGGTCTAAAACTTGAAAAGAGAAATGATTATTCATCATTAAGTCCAACTTTAGGAGACTTTCTTGAAAGTGTGAAAAGTACAGAAAGGAAAGAAAAAGTTTCAGATATTAAAATTGAAATACCAAATGTTAATGATGATATGATGAGCTCAAACTGGGCAGATGAAGCAGGTTTTACAAAATTAGATCTTGGAGAGTACTCAAACGTAGATTTAGATACGGTCAAAGAGGAAAGTGCTATACCTCAAATGGATCCAGAGATAACATCTTTTACTAAGGATGCTAAAGAAGCTATGAAGCCAAAAGGTTCTGGATTAGACACAACTGTTTTGGAGACTTCTGGAGATGATATTGATCTTTACTACGTTTTAGCAATGACTCCATCAAACGGAGAAAGAGATAGATATGTTTTTGATGGTGAGGCCCCATTTGGAGTTGCAGTGAACCAAATACCTCTTAAAGGTGATGCAACTCACTTTCAGCATGGTATTTCTGCAAATCTAGCTAATTTAACATTTGGTGAGACATTTGATTTTGCCTATTCTTTAAGAGATTCAAGGCTAGATAGCATTACAACATTAACTATGGTTCATGACATGCAAACAAATATTGTCTTTATGTCTATAAGTCCAAGCGATGATTCTGTCTCTCATTCGTACAAACCAGAAGCTTTTGATCCGAAGCTCTTTGAATTTCCAGAATATTTTTTTGATGGGTTCCCGAATTCACTAGATATGGATTTTACGGAAAAACTCATAAGGTTTAGCTTTGATGGAGTTAAAGACTCACTATACCAAGGCATTTATCTATCATCTACTACTCCATCTGTTCCGAATCAGTCTCTAGCTGTATTTATGGACCAAGGAACACTTCAGGCGATTAGAGGAGAAATTATTGTACGACCAAACGGTTTTAAAAAAGTTACCACTGAATTTGACTTAACAGGGAGTGTACAACCTGAAGTGCTTTTTTCGAGGTTAATTCAAGAATTCTTTCCAGACGACTTAAAAATAAGGCTGTTGCAAGGAGGTTCTTTAGAAGAGCCCCTATTTGGACCTAAGGGGAAGATACCTAAAATATTCAGAGAACCAAGGTTGCCAGATGCTCAGGTTGAGCAGGCAGAGCCTCTAATTCCAGTAAGGCCAAAACAAAGTAACATTCCAGTTGAAAAATTGATAGAGACTGAGACTGTTAAAACAGACTCAATAAAAAACCTACCTCAAACACAAGAAAGCGAGATCAACAGTATAGAAACCGAAGCTAAAGATGTTTTTCCTGATCTAGATACACTAAAGCTCGAAAATATGAAAAATACGCTATCAGGAAAAAAGATAGAAGTTCCTTTAAACTCTAAGGGTGAAAAAAAAGTAGCTGACGATAAAGAATTATTAGAGGATAAAAAGTAATTATTTTGTTAAATCTGAATTTAAAAATTAACAATAAAAATATGATAATAAGATTTATCTTTTTTATCATTCTGTCACTTTTATTTGGACAAAAAATATCTCATATGAATGGAGTATATGATCTTGATGGAGATCAAATGTTAGAATTCATAGCCTTGGAATTAAACCCAAAAGAAAGTGTATTTCCTAGTAAGGTTCGATACTATGAAATTGATGCTGACAGCTACCAAACATTAATCTGGGAGTATAAACCTCCGGTTCAATTGGCAGGAGACTTTGTTGATGTTAAAATTGGTGATATAGATGGAGATGGATCTCCTGAAATTGTTATTGTTATGAATCTTTCACGGTTTGAAAACAATACAACCCCACACGTTTTTATAGCAACTTATTCATGGAACGGAACGAATTTTTCAGAGATTCCAAGCTACACACTCGATTTAGGAAAGGAAAACAGATCTTTAAGATGTAATAATTTTAAACTCCTTGACCAAGACTCAGATGGTGATCAAGAAATAGTTTTAGCCTTAGGAAGCCCCTTTCGTGGCTTTGCGGTTGTCAATGCTAATACGAATGGTATGTCGGTGTCAAAAAAAATACGTCCAGATCAGTTATTAGTTGGGTCTGGATTGGTGTATGTTGGAGTAGTTGACTACGATGGAGACGGTTATGACGATGTATTAGCTCTGAGCCCTGACGGTAATACAATAAAAGCGCAGCCATTTTACAACATTGGAGGCGTTTTTGACTCAGGGCATCTTGTACGAAAACAAATTGATGGGTTGAGTGGTATTCTGCCAAACTCAATTCAACTAACAGATTGGGATGCTGATGGATTTTTTGATGTTCTAGTGCCTTTTAATTCTGGTGATATTGTTGCCTTTACCCTTACACCTGCTACCTTAGTAATTGAAAAAGTTCCAATCAATAGCGGTCCGCTTACGCAAGTTGCATTGGAAGATTTTGATCAAGACACTTATGAAGATATCCTTATTTTATCTTCTGATATAAACGCAATTACTTTGATATCTGGCAAAAATGGGGGTTCAAAGCAAGTCCAAAATGCTTTAAAAAACATTCCAAATGAAATGCAGATTTTTTCAATGCTTCCATTAACTAAAGCAGGTCTTTATACTGGTAACGTTCTAGTCTCTGGCTGGGATGGAGCTCAAAACTCTACGTATATAGTAGAATTAGGTATGAAATCGAGTCAATTAGATCAAGGATACCTTATCACTCCCGATTTCATTCAAAAACAACTACCATCTCTTCTTTCAAATGTTGAAAATTTAAAACCTGAAATACCAGAAGTATTTATAGAATTGCCACCAGAAGAAAAAACACCACTAGAACCACAAAAAGAAGATATAATTATAACAGATTTAGGACAGTCACCAGGTAGTTATATACCAAATACAATATTCCCAGATAAAAAAGAGGGTAAAGTTCTTCGGGAGCAGCCAAGAATGCCAATACCAAAAAAAATTGTCAGAACATTAGAGCAACCTAAATTACCGAAACCAAAAGAAGCACTCGGAATAAGGCTACCTAAATATATACTGCCGAGGTACGTACTTAGACCAGGACAACCATTCTTATATGAAATTCCTAAAGATAGTAGCGATGAGTTTTATAGTTTTAGATGGGAGAACCAGCCACCAAAAGGAATGTACTTTTTATATGAGAGTAAATCAATTAATTGGGTACCAACTGAAAAACAATTAGATGCATTTCCACTTTCTTACATGGTTAGAATGAAAGTTGATGAAATAATGGAAGCAACAACCGGTGTGAATGAAGTTGAGCAAATTTTTAAAGCCGTTCCAGTTTTGGAAAGCCGTGATGAGAGTTTGTGGGTGTATGTAAATGATCCTCCGAGGTTCTTAACTCAGCCGTCCATAACAGAATTTATTGCTGGTTCAACCTTTAGGTACGAGCCAATTGTTCAAGATTTAAATAAAGATAGTTCAATAAAACTTGAGTTAGAAGTTGCTCCTGAAGGCATGTATATAGAAGACGATGTTATTGTTTGGAAAACAGACAGTATTCATATTGAAGTTTATGATGTAAGGCTTGTTGCTTCTGATGGTTTTGAAAGAACGGCACAAGAGTTCCAATTATTTTCAAGAGCTGGAGTTAAGATATTATCCAAAGCACCAGAAAAAGCAAGTGTAGGCACACCTTATAATTATCCTATAAAAGTATGGAAGCAAAGACCTGATGAAAAAATAAGTTATAAGTTGTTTTCTGGTCCAGATGGAATGATAATGCAGCCTGATGGTAACATATCGTGGACTCCAAACCCTATTCAGGTAGACACTATTGACTATAGCGTTATTGCAAGCCACGGTGTTGCTACTGATACGCAGCATGTGAAGTTATTTGTCAATCATCCTCCGATAATAAAATCAGCTCCAATGATGATGAATATAGTAAACGTTGGAGGGATTTGGGATTTTGATTTGGTAATCGAAGAGCCCAATAAAAAAGATAGACTAATATATACAGCCCTTGACCTTCCAAAAGGTATGCGCATGGATCCTCAAACTGGATTTTTAAGATGGGAGCCAACAATGAATGAATTGGACTTCCATCAGTTAAAAATTGAAGTTTCAGATGGACACGAGTCGAGAATCATTGAATCAGAGTTTTTTGTTAATGCACCAACTAAAATTGTTTCTGTCCCTCCCATGTCTTCTACAGTTGGAGAAGAATACGCATATAAAATAATGATTAATGATAAAAATAAAGGTGCACTTTTACCTTTTAAACGAGTAGTAAAAGTACAGGATGTTTCTTCGATCAGAATGTATTCAATCAATATTACAGATGATGTTGCTTTATCAAATATTGATAGATTTTTAGGAGATTGGCATAATAGCGATGCGGTTTATTATGTAGACCCTAAATATCCAGCTGATAGTTTAGTCTCAAGATTAAATTTAAAAAAATATACCCATTCTGTATTTTTTGAAGACGATAGACTTTGGGTTATACTAGAGACAAAAGATGGAAGAACAATAAAGATGAAGGACTTTTTATGGGAGTTTTTTCATGGATCAAAAGGTAAGCCTCCACGAGTTGTTGTTGAAAAAGTAAATCCATTTAGATTTAACTTGTTAGATTTTCCTGAAGGCATGGTTGTTGAAAAATCTACAGGTACATTACGTTGGACTCCAACAATTGAGCAAGCAGATGCACATAGAATTACCGTTTTTGTATCTGACGGCTATACTAAAGATGAGCAAACTTATGAAGTTTATGCGAACCATTTACCTACAATAGTTTCAAATCCTCCACATATGGGGCTCGCTGGAGAGTTATTTAAGTATCAAGTAAGAGTAGATGACAAAAATGAAAATACAAAATTGGAATATACCCTTCTTAAAGGACCACACGGTATGCAAATGGATAGATATGGGAAAATTTTGTGGGTACCAAAAGCAGCGCAGATAAATAATAACACCTTCGAAGTTGCAGTTAGTGATGGCTATGGTACCGATGTACAAAAAGGTAAGATTTTTGTAAACAATGCTCCAACAGTTATTTCGAACCCAAAACCAGTAGGTTTAACGGGGCACTCATGGAGGTATAAAATTGCTACTGAAGATTTAAATGGTGACAAAGTAGCATATAGATCAGTTCGATTGCCAAAGTATGCTAGGTTTGATAAAAATAGAGCAACCCTAGAATGGACGCCAAGAAAAAATCAGATGGGAATGAATGACTTTATCTTGATGGCTGTGGATGAACATGGAGCAACTTCAACACATGAGTTCCAAGTACATGTTTTCCATGACCCAAGTTCAAAGCAACTAGTTAATACAGGATGGCCGCTTATGTTGACTTTCGTTGGTGTTGTTTTTGCATACGGGATGTCTCAGATTTAATCCTCTTTAAAATTGAGGCTATAAATTTATTAGACTCCCCTCTACCTCTTATATTGAAAATTAATTCTAATGGAATAATATTTAACTTGGTTTTGAATCTTTTTATTTTAACTAAGTCTTTTTCGGTTGTAAAAACAAAATCTGCATTTTTAATCTCATTATTATTTAATATTTCTTTTATATTCTTCTTTGTGTATTGAAAGTGATCCTTGAGTATAACATGCCCTACAATATTAACTCCAAGTTTTCTAGAGCTTATATCAAAGCTTTTAGGATCTCCTATCCCAGAAAGCAAAACTGCTTTTTTATTATTTAATTCATCTATAAGGTTTTTTTCGGTATTTAAATTCCTTACTATTTTATTAAATGAATCAGAAACAATCAGGTTGGATTCATTTTTTAATTTTTCGTAAATATAATTATTCTTTTGTTCTAATAAATTTGTTTTGGTAAGTATGATAAAATCAGATCTTTTTATAGATTTCCAAGGTTCTCTCAAATTTCCAACCGGCAAAAGTCTATAATTTGATTTTTGATCAAGCGAATTAACTAAGAGGATGTCAATATCTCTTTTAATGTATCTATGCTGAAAGCCATCATCCAAAAGAATTACGTCTAACTTATATTTTTGTAAAATTAATTTTCCAGCACTCATACGATCTTTTGAAATTGCTATTGGGACATTAGTTAATTTATTATAAAGGAGTACTGGTTCGTCACCTAGATCGAGGGGGTTAAGTTGCTCATTCGTATCCTTTTTATCATTACAAATAATAAATGTTTTCTTTGAGTTTCGGCCATACCCTCTCGTTAGTATTCCAACCCTTAATTTTCTTTTTAAAAGTTCTTTAGCAAGAAATATTGTCATAGGTGTTTTTCCAGCCCCACCGGTTGATAAGTTTCCAATACTAATTACAGTACAGTTAAGATTATGAATTCTAAGAAGTTTTAAATCAAATAAAATGTTCCTAATAGATATTATAGCCCAATAAATAGGCAATAAGGGGTAAAAAAGGCTTCTAATTAAATTAATTTTTGTTTGCATTATACAAATTTATTTGATTTGACTGATCCATTGATTCTTTAAATTTTAAAACTGCTTTTTCAAAAGTTAGGTTTTTATCTATAAAAATTGGTTCACCATAGCTTATGAATATTTCTCCAAAAGGTTTTTCTAAGTAAAAAGTATCCCAATTTGTAAATCCCCAATGTTTCGTTGAAATAACGCTGGTCGGTATTATGGCTGCTTGTGTTGCTTGAGCTGCTCGAATAACACCCGGTTTTGGCTGTTTTGCAGGTCCTGTTGGTCCGTCTGGTGTAATAAATAGAATGCTATTGGGTATAGAGAGTGTTTTTAAAATTCCTTTGTAGGCTCTTGACCCATCTTCTTTGCTTGATCCTCGAATCATTTTCCAGCCCCATTTAAGTGCTACTTGAGATATTAATTCAGCATCCTTGTGTGTTCCTGCTAAGGCATGTACATCTAAATTCCTAAGGTTGTAAAAAACAGATAATAGGTTTGCATGCCATGTTGAAATTATGACTGATTTTCCTAATTTTTTCATTCTTTGAATATTCTTTTTTCCAGAAACATGATATTTATTTGTACTATACAACAATTTAAGGATTGCACTTACTCCCGCTGTTTTTATAATTGATTTCTTATGTTTTTTCACTTTGTTAAAGTCTCTTTACAATTGATTTTGCTATTCTATCATATACACCTGGCTTACCCAAGGAGCGTTTGATTTGTTGAAGATCTTCAATCATCGCTTTTCTTTCAAGTGAATTTTCTTGTAATAGTGGTTCTAGTTTTTTCAACATTATATACGGATTCATTTTATCTTGTAAGAATTCAGGGAATATTTCCTTATTCGCAATTATATTTACAATACTTGAATATTTTAATTCTGTTAGAGTTTTTGCAATAAGCCATGAGATAGAAGACATTTTATAACAAACTATTGTTGGTAGATTTTCTATCGCACATTCAAGTGTTGCAGTGCCTGAGGCTGTAATTGCTGCTGTAGATATAACCATAGCTTTTTTAGCATTCTCTTCAACTCTTACATAATCAGGAATATCTAAAATATTTACTATATCGGTTTTCCCAAGAATAAATTGTAGGCTTGGGTTCCTCCTTTTTAAAATCTTTATTAAAGATATAAAAATTGGCCAATGGTAATTGATTTCTTGTTGTCGACTACCAGGAAGTAGTAAAAGAATTGGATATTCAATAGTAAGATCGTGTCTCGTAAAAAAAGATTTTGAAGTTTCATTTAAGTGTTTTTGATCTAATAATGGATGACCAAAAAAATCTACATTAATTTTATTTTTTAAAAACCAGTCTGTTTCAAATTTGAAAATAGAAATTGGTTGATCAATATATTTTTCAATCAATTTGATACGGTTTTTTTTCCAAGCCCAAACCTGCGGCATAATAAAATAAGATACTGGGATATCTAGATGAAAAATCTTTTTTGCAATTCTTAAATTAAATCCAGGATAGTCTATTAATATTATCCTATCTGGTTTCGATCTTTCTATGGCTTGAATTGTTTTTTTAAAAATTATTCTAATTCTAGGTAAATGCATGATCACCTCACTAAAACCCATAATAGATAAATTATTTATATGTTCTAAAATCAAGATTCCTTCTGATTTCATGAGGTTTCCACCATGACCCATAAATGTACTGTTTGGCTCTATTGCTTTAATTTTATTAATCAGTTTTGCTCCGTGAAAGTCACCAGAACTCTCCCCTGCTATGATAAAAAACTTTCTAACTCTAGACATATAAGTTTTTGATTATAATTAATAATGTAATAAGAAAAATATTTTGCAAGGACCTTTTTTCAGTTTTTAATATTTTTATTAAATTCATTGGTTTACGATTATCTTCACTTTTCCAACGATTTAATCGAGGAAACAAGCGCGGTACATTTTTAACATAATCAGAATAAGAGCTGTCAAACTTTTTATATAGAATTTTCTCTTCAAGAGAAATAATCATAAAATATTGAAATGTAAAATAAAAACAAACAAACAATAATAATTCAATCAGGTAGGGTCCACCAGAAAAAAAGACAAACCCTATATATATTATCATATTTCCTAAATACAATGGATTCCTAGTAAAGGCATAGGGACCACTTGTACATAGAGACGGTGCACCCACTTTTAGAGTTCTGGTAGCCCCTCCAGCATAACGGACTGCACTAAACCTTATGGTCTCTCCAGTAAAAATAAGAATGACTCCACCTAAATAAAATGGGAATTTAAAGGATGAAAAAAAAATTATGGCGATAGCTATTGGAATAGGTGTGTAGCTTCTGTTCGAAAATATTAATTTTTTAAAATCCATTAATTTAATCCTTTGCTGATTTTATTCTGAATTTCAATTGCAATTTTTAACGCTTCTCTTCCTGAATATCCATCCACAATTGGCTTCTCGTACCCTTTAATTGATCTTATAAAATTAATAAGTTCTAATTTTAGAGCATCATTTTCTAGTACAGTAGGCTTGTCATAGTGAATAAGTTTTTCTTGGCCTTTATAATTAAATGGGACTTTCATTAAACTTTCATTATTTACTGAATTTTTATTATTTATTGAATAAACTTCAGTAAGTCCTTTGTGAAGGTCTATAGTTGCATAGAGATTTTTTTGAAATATTTTTATTTTTCGTATTTCATCTTTTGCTACTCTACTTGAAGTTATATTCGCTACACATCCATTATTAAATTCAATCCTAGCATTTGCAATATCAATTGAATCAGTTAATATTGATAATCCGGATGCTGAAATAATATTCACATCAGAATTTGCAAGAAATAATGCAATATCAATATCATGAATCATTTTATCTAAAACAACTGGGACATCTGTCCCCCTTATACTATATGGAGATAATCGTTGTATCTCCATATACTTCGGTTCTAATAAATATTTATTTAATGCCTTTAATGCCGGATTCAACCGCTCAATATGACCAACTTGAATTATTACGTTTCTCTTTTCTGAAAGTTGTATCAATCTATCAGCTTCTTCTACTGTTGATGTAATTGGTTTTTCAATAAAAACATGTTTTTTTAAAAGGATGCATTTTTCTGCAATTTTAGAGTGATATATTGTGGGAGAAACAATAGATACTGCATCTACGCATAATAAAAGCTTTTCTAAGCTTTCAAATGATTTTGTTCTAAAATTCTTAGATATTTCATGAGATCTTTTAGGATCTGTATCATAGAAACCTACAAAATCAATATCCGTTATACTGCAATAGTGTTTGACATGGTGTTGGCCTAAATGCCCAACTCCGATAACTCCAAATTTTAATAGATTTGTTTTCATTTTAATATCCTAAATTACAATAATAGAAACTTGTATTGTAGCAATGAAAATTATGATATTTTTAATTATGAAAAATCTTGCATTTAATAAATACAAACAGCAATTTTATGCTTAATTCGAGGTCTTTTTGGAGTTTTGACATGGCAAGTGATTTAAAATCAGGAGTTGGATTCATAATTCCGGCAATTGGTGTTGTCGGGTTTTTCACTTCTCTTTTAATGGGAGAATTCTTACTGAGTATTATTATTGCTGTAATGGTGATATTAATTTGGTTTCTTTATATGCTCGTGATGGAGTCTCATATTCCTAGAGAAATGGGTAATATGATTATACTTTTTGGTGTAATGCTTTCTCTTGGAATATTCTTTGGTTTTGGTATTCAACAAAACATGTGGGGGGGCTTTGATTTAAAACCAGAAGGTGCAGTCTTTTCATTGATAATTCTTTTTTTCTCGGTTCTTACAGGTTTAAACTTTAGAAACCAACACAAAACCATTCAGGGTAGTCAAACTTCAACAAGCGGCTTATCAGACGAGGATAGGAACCTTGTTATGGATGCGATTAATCAGAACAAACAGATTAAAGAGACAACAGTAAATGATCCCAAGGTAATAATTGTAAAACAAGAACAAGCGGCTGTTGATAATCAATCAAACCCAAGCGAAGCGACAACAAATACAAATCAATTAAATCCACATTCACCATATGGTGCTTCCAATAATCCTTATTTTGCATATCCAGCCGATTACTACGATGACGAGTATGACGATGATTATGATGAATATGACGATGAGGAGTATGAAGAAGATGAATGGGAAGAGGATAAATAGAAAACCTATTTAAATTTTTCAATAAAAGTCTTCAAACATTAAATTTAAAGAAGATGCAATCTCCATCCTGTACTATATGATTTTTTCCTTCTTGTCTTATTAATCCAAGCTCGGATAGTTTTTTTTCAGATTTATATTTTAAAATTTCATCATAGTGAAAGACTTCTGCTTTAATAAACCCTCTTTCAAAGTCAGAATGTATAATACCTGCAGCTTTTGGTGCATTTGAATTTTTAGGAACTGTCCATGCTCGAACTTCTTTTTTACCACAAGTAAAATATGTCTGAAGCCCAAGTAATTTAAAACCATTTTTAATTACTTTATTTAACCCTGGTTCATTCAAATTATACTCTTTTAAAAAGAGATGTTTCTCTTCTATTGGTAAAGTAGCAATCTCTTGCTCTATTGAAGCGCAAATCTTAATCCCACTATTCCCTTGTTGCTGAGCAAAGTTAAATAGATCATTAACGTATTTATTATTTTCTTCTTCAATGATTTCCTCTTCGCTTATGTTTGCAACATAAAGAATTGGTTTGCCAGTTAATAAATGGAAACTATCAAATACTCTTTTCATTTTTTCATCCACAATGCTAAAAGTCCTTGATTGGTTCCCATTTGAGCAATATTTAGTTAATTTTTCAATCAATTCTAATTCAGCAATAGCATCTTTATCATTCGACCTTGCAACTTTCTCTGTTTTTCTATGCCTTTTTTCGAGTGTTTCTATATCTGCAAGTAAAAGTTCCGTTTCTATTGTTTCAGCATCCCTGACAGGGTTAATACTTCCATCGACATGTGTAATATTTTCATTTTCAAAACATCTAATTACATGTATTATTGCTGAAGTTTGCCGAATTTGGCCTAGAAACTGGTTGCCCAGGCCCTCCCCTTTGCTTGCACCTCGTACCAAACCTGCTATATCTGTAAATTCAACTATTGCAGGTATAACTTTTTCTGGCTTGTAAATATCTGCTAAATAAGTTAACCGATTATCTGGAAGAGGCACAATTCCAGTATGAGGTTCTATGGTACAAAAAGGGTAGTTCTCTGCGGGAACATCTGATTCAGTGAGCGCATTAAATAAAGTTGATTTTCCAACGTTTGGGAGGCCAATTATTCCACATTGTAAAGACATAATAGCTTTTATATTTTTTTGCTAAAATGTATCTTGAGACGGATCACCGCCAAAATCATAAGTTAAGTTATCAAACAAACCAACTTGAAGATTTTTTGCAAAATAGATAGTTCTGTTATCAGAAGTGCTTAATTCACCATCTGCCCAAACCATTAACCTTCCATTTCTATCTAAAACTTTTTTAATATCAATTTTATAAATAACTTTATCATGATATGGCCTAACTTGGCCTTTAAACTTTAAATCACCAACACCCAAAGCACGACCCCTTCCTTTTCCATTCAACCATGTAAGGAAAAACCCAACCAATTGCCACATACCATCTAAACCTAAACAACCAGGCATTACGGGATCGCCTTTAAAATGACAGTGGAAAAACCAATTTTCTTCGTTTATGTCAAGCTCTGCTAAGATTTCGCCTTTTTTATATCTACCACCAATATTATTTATAGTTAGAATCCGATCTACCATAAGCATAGGGGGTTGGGGTAACTTACCAGTATCATTCCCCATTAGGGTTCCATTGCCACTTTTTATCAACTCTTCTTTTGTATATCTGTTTTTTTGATTCATTTCTTTATAATTAATTTTTAATCATAAAGAGTACAACAAAAAAATCAAATTTTAAACTGACATTTCATAACAATTAGATAAAAATAAAAAGTTAAATTAGTATCAACTATTTTGGAGAAAAAAATGCGTCAATGGGTTTTATTACTTGGAGGTTCAACTGGGCATGGAGCTGCAACGGCTAAAAGGTTAGCAGAAGATGGATATGGAATAATTGCTTTCCATTTTGATAGAGGAGAGGCAAAAAAAATTGCTTTAAAAAACATTGAAGAAATAGAGCAGTTAAGCAGTGGTCGCTGTCATTATTTTAATACAAATGCTGCTTCTGAAGATGCCATTCAAAAATATATTCCAAAAATAAAAGATATTACTGAAACAAAACCACTCAAGTTGCTATTACATTCCATTGCATTTGGAACAACAACTAATTTTTTTGGTGAGAAGCCGGTTACTCAAAGACAGATGGACATGACAGTACACGTTATGGGTAACTCATTACTTTATTGGACGCAAAACCTTTTCCAAAATGATCTCCTGTCTAAAGGGTCACGAATCATGGGATTGACTAGTGAAGGTAATTATTTGGCAATGGAAGGTTACGGACCTGTAAGTGTTGCAAAAGTTGCTATGGAAGCAATCATCAGACAAATTGGTTGGGAACTAGGAAAATATGGAATAACCGCAAATTCTGTACAAGCTGGAATAACGCCAACAAGAGCTTTAACTAAGATTACTGAAAATTGGGAAACTTGGGTTGAAAATACTAAAAAAAGAAACCCAATGAGAAGATCAACAACACCTGACGATATAGCAGGAACAATATCTATGTTATTAAATCAAGACGCGGACTTTATTAATTGTTCAATAATTTACTGTGACGGAGGCGAGTCAAGATCGGGGACTATTTAAAATGAACCCATTTAGTTAGAGGTCTTTTGAGACAGCTTTTCCTCAATAAGAACAATCAGATCGTGACAATCTTTGTTAGGGGTTATGTCAAAGCTTCTCTTTGCTTCATTTAGTGCATATTCCCACCAACCCTTTTTTGTATATGCTATTGCTAATTTTAGGTGAGCTTTACCAAGTACTTGGAATTGTTCTCTTTTAAGTTTGTCTTGGTCTCCAGAATAAAGTCGAGATACTTCGCGATATTCCATAATTGCTTCGTCCAATAAGCCACGTTGCAGGTACCAATCACCAAGGTTTAAATGTCTTGACGGGTCTTCTTGACATGAGCCTAAAATTAGAATTAACCCAAGGAGACAGGTAGAAATGATATGATGACGTTCAATTTTGCGCATATTTATAACCTAATTTTTATTCTGATATACAGTAAAACCAAGAAGAAAATATATCAATTTTTAGGAAGTGCCGCCTGATCCCATATTTTTACTGACTGAATAAAGTGTATTCTTCCACATTTCGATTAAAGTGCTTTCAAAGATAAAATCGTTACAGAACTCTCATATTATCTAATCCCTAGCTTTTAATTCAGATTCTAACTGCTTTTTCTCCAAGCAGAATGACCAAAAAAATATATAAAGAATTTTTTATTGTGTAAATTCTTTATAACATGTTTGTTAGTAAAAAAAATAGTTCTTCCATAATCGAGTTGATATTATCATCTTTTTTATGAGCTTATACACTATGAGTACTTTATCTAATTGTAACGGTTCTACCATTAGAAACGTCTTATCCACTTCAGTTTATACCTTTTTAAAAGCTTCGTTATAAACAATATTTTGAACCCAAGCGTATTAATTTTCTCAATTATAATTAACCTCATCTGCAACGCTGTTGTTGTGCTCAGAAATATAAACTTTGGGTTTATCGGAAAAGCAATCTTTTATTGTTGCTATTGAATTTATAATTTTGTCTTTTAATAAATTCATATTAAATGTATCAACATTTAAAAGATTTTTTTATTACAGTCAAATTTAAATCATATTAGGGCTTAAGTTATTTTATATTGTAATTTTAAAGCTATTAAATTTTAAATTGTTAAAAAAAAAGGCCTTGTGAAAGAATCTAAAGACAAAATTATAATTAAAGGGGCAAGGCAACATAACTTAAAAGATATAAATGTTACCATTCCTAGAGATCAGTTTGTTGTAGTAACTGGTCTATCTGGATCGGGAAAATCCTCTTTAGCATTTGATACAATTTATGCAGAAGGGCAAAGGCGATATGTAGAATCTCTTTCTTCCTATGCAAGACAATTCTTGGGCTTGATGGAGAAACCTGATTTAGATTCCATAGAAGGGCTTTCACCTGCGATTTCAATCGAGCAGAAAGCAACAGCTAGAAATCCGAGATCAACTGTTGGTACTGTAACAGAAATACACGACTATCTACGTCTATTATATGCTCATATTGGGCGACCACATTGTTGGAAGTGTGAGAAGTCAATTCAAAAACAAACAGTGCAAGAAATTGTAGATAAAGTAAAAAAGTTTAAAACTGGAAGTAAAATGCATATTCTAGCTCCTATTATTAAAGGGAAAAAAGGGCAGCATAAATCAATCATCGAAGAGATAAAAAAAGACGGGTTTTTGAGATTACGTGTTGATGGAGAAATTTTATCTATCAATGATAATATTAAACTAAATAAAAATAAAAAACATCACATTGAAGTGGTAGTTGATAGGTTGATAGTTAATGATTCTGCTCATGAGCGAATGACTGAATCAATTGAGCTTGCACTAAAGATTGGTTCCGGTTCTATTATTATAAATTTATTACCAAAAAAAGAATATTTATTCTCTGAACATTTATCATGTGCTGATTGTGATGTGTCTATGGAAGAAATTGTTCCTAGAATTTTTTCGTTCAATTCACCGTATGGAGCTTGTCCTAAATGCGACGGGCTAGGGTCCCATATGGAAGTTGATCCTAACTTAATTGTACCAGATAAAAATAAAAGTTTAATTCAAGGGGCAATAGTTCCACTAGGTGAGCAACCACGAGGTAATTGGTATGGTAGTATTTTAAAAAGCTTATCAAAACACTATGATTTTAATTTCTCTACCCCATGGATAAAGTTAGATCATAAGGTAAAACAAATCCTTTTAAATGGGACAGGTAAAGAAAAATTTAAAATGGAATATACATCTTCTCGTTGGAAAGGAACCTATTCTGGTGGGTGGGAAGGAGCTATTCCCAATTTAATGAGGCGCTACAAACAAACAAAATCTCAGGGAATACGGCAATGGATAGAACAATTTATGAGTATGCGCTCATGTTCTTATTGCGATGGTACTCGTTTGCGTAAAGAAACATTGTCAGTTTTAATCAATGGGAAAAACATTGGAGATGTTTCAGCAATGCCTATTTTACCACTCAGCAACTTTTTTAATAGTCTTAAATTAACTGAAATGCAGAAAAGTATTGCAGAACAGATATTAAAAGAAGTTCAACAAAGACTTAGCTTTTTGGTTAACGTTGGACTCAGTTATCTTACTTTAGATCGATCTGCTGTTACACTTTCAGGAGGAGAAGCTCAAAGAATACGTCTTGCTACTCAAATAGGCTCTCAACTAATGGGGGTATTATACATACTCGACGAGCCTTCTATTGGATTGCATCCAAGAGACAATAACAAACTATTAAAGACTTTACAAGCATTGAGAGATATTGGAAATTCCATACTTGTTGTTGAGCATGACCAAGAAACTATTGAAGCAGCTGATTACGTTATAGATATTGGTCCCGGAGCAGGTAAATATGGTGGTGAAGTTACTTTTTCCGGAAAACCTGAAGGTTTACATAAAACAAAGGAATCATTAACAGCACAATATTTAACTGGCAAAAGGAGAATTGAAATCCCTTCAAAGAGGAGGTTGGGGAATGAACAATTTTTAAAATTAGATGGTGCAAGTGGAAATAATTTAAAAAATATCAATGTTAAATTTCCATTAGGTGTTTTCATATCTGTAACAGGAGTATCTGGAAGTGGAAAGAGTTCATTAGTTAATAGCACACTATATCCTCTGCTTGCAAAAGAACTTAATAGATCAAGATCTTACCCTTTAAACTATAACTCTTTTGAAGGGTCTCACTTTTTAGATAAAATTGTTGATATTGATCAAAAGCCAATTGG